>Ga0307996_1000048_pt1 | contig 31853 bp, 24 predicted proteins | sample Davwhametageno35_FD_203143 | JGI IMG/M metagenome (GOLD analysis project Ga0307996, IMG submission 203143) | Marine microbial communities from Davis Island wharf, Antarctic Ocean - #35 | ecosystem: Environmental > Aquatic > Marine > Unclassified | place: Antarctic Ocean: Davis Island wharf...
TATTAAATCCTTCCTATAATATTACTGTTATTAATTATGAGTCGTTACATAAGATAGATCAAAAAGGATGGGATATGATCATTCTTGATGAAGCTCATTGTATGGGAGCATTTCCAAAACCAAGTAAAAGAGCCAAGCAAGTAAAAATTCTTATAGCTAAAAACAAATGCTATGTAATACTATTATCAGGAACACCAACACCTGAGTCTTACAGTCAAATGTATCATCAGGTATACGCAATACCTCAAAATCCTTTTAACGCATATAAAAGTTTCTATAAATTCTGTGAAGACTATGTAAGAATAAAAATCAGACCAATAGGAGGGTTTAGTGTTAGAGACTATAGTGATGGTTCAGAAGAAATCATACGAAAAATGCAACCCCATACATTATCCTATACTCAAAAAGAAGCTGGTTTCAAAGTAGAGACTAAAGAACACGTATTAGAAGTAGAAATGAATCCTATCACATATCAATTAGCTGACAAATTAAAAAAAGATTTAGTGGTAGAGGGAAATGATGACGTAATACTGGCCGATACGGCAGTAAAACTAATGATGAAGCTACACCAAATGTATTCTGGAACAGTAAAGTTTGAATCTGGTAAGTCTATGATATTAGATCTAAGTAAAGCTGAGTTTATAAATGATAATTTTGGAGATGTAAAAGTTGGAATATTCTATAAATTTAAGCAAGAGCTTAATGCATTAAAAGAAGTTTATGGAGATCAATTGTGTACGGAGCTGGAAGAATTTAATACCACAAAAAAAAGTATAGCTCTACAGATAGTAAGTGGTCGTGAAGGTATAAGTTTAAAAAACGCTAAAGCTCTGGTCTATTACAATATAGATTTTTCGGCCACCAGTTACTGGCAATCCAGGGATCGAATGACAACTAAAGAACGATTAAAAAGTGACGTATACTGGATATTTGCTAAAGGTGGTATTGAAAAAGATATTTACAAAGCTGTTACTAAAAAGAAAGATTATACATTAAGACATTTTAAAAGAGATAACAAATGAGGTTTGTGAAATTTTTTTTAATTTGGTACAGTCAACAAATGGCGATACCTTTTTGGATAATAGGACACGTACACTTACATTTTGCCACCTGGCATAATCTATACGAATACTCTTTATCTATTTTTTTGCACGTTATTGTAGGTGTGGGTTTTTGGATTGATTGGAAAAAAAACGGAAAAAAATGACAGAAGAAACAAAAGAAACATTAGGAGAGACTCTTAAAACAATTTGGGTTTTTGGTAAGCCACAGTCAATGTGGATTCCAATGATGAATCCAGCATATTTAACAGAAAACAACTTATGGGATGACAGAGCAACAGATACAAAACAAAAGGATTAAAGAGTTAGAGTCTGAAGGATACTATGTAATAAAATTAATTAAAACAAACAAAAATGGTATCCCAGATTTAATAGCAATTCCTCCAAACTGTGGAGTATTGTTTTCAGAAATTAAAAAACCAAAGGGTGTAGTATCAGAACTTCAAAAGTATAGATTAAAAGAGTTGAAAAAGCATGGGGTTAAAACTGAAATATATAAAGGATAATACAATGGAAGCTAAAAAAGAAAATGATGTTGAGGCTTTGAAATCTTCAAAAAAAACAAGACGAACACAAGTCATCCAGCAAATAATAAGCACAGTAGACGAAGAAATGGGACTTGATTTAAGAAATAGTAAAAAATCAAGAGTAAGAGAAATAGTAAATGGTCGCGCAATCGTATACATTATTTTAAGAAAACACCTTAAAATGTCTTACACAGATATATCAAAAGTTTTTAACAAAAACCATGCTACTATAATACATAGTGTAAAACAGCTGCCACACATACTAAAATACGACTCTGATCTTGCTTATAGCTATCAAAATATTACATATAGATGGCTTGGAGATGTTGATAACTACGTTAGGATATCAGATGTTGAGTTAAAAACAAGGATAAAGGATCTTATAAATGAAAATAAAATGCTAAATTTGAGAGTAACCAAATTACAATTAGATAATTATGATTACTCTGAAAAGTATAAGAAATACTTATTATTAGTAAAAGAGTGGGATTATAGAGTTGGAAATAAATTTGAGGAGTTTAAAAGAAAAGTAAATAGTATATTAAATGGAATGTAAATTAAAATATAAAAACTAATGTCAAACCCTATCTCGTCAGATGATGTTCAAGCTATAAAGCATATAAATTTTGTATCTAATAATATGCATACATTAACCGATGATTTGTATGAAGATTTAATGGATAGGGATCATGAGAAAGCTAAAGAAAAAGCTAAAAACATTATCAATACAATGAGTGACTTAATAAAATCTTTGTCAGATGAAATCTAAATACTCCCAGAAAGAAACAATACAAGAAATACTAAGGCTTAAAAAATTACCTCAATCATCTAAGGTGTTATTGAAAATAAAAAAACTACAACAACTATTATGAATAAATTAATTGCCATAGAACTACAAGATTTTTGCAATACAATTGCTGAACGATACTCTAATATAAAAAGAGTTGGAAACGTAAACAACGAAACATTTTCAGTTGAAGAAATTATACCAACTTCAGACCATACGGCTTGCGTAAACTTCGTGAAAACTGGCGGCAAAGTTGCTGTTGCTTTTTTCTATTACATTAATAAAGGAAGGTCAAAGGGTTGGAAATACTTTTTCCCAACCGACTCTCATGTTAATGGATTCCAGGCGTTTTTATACTACAAACTGGAAGCAGAGCGTAAAAATTATTCTAAAAACTTTTAATCTTCAAATTTATCGTCATCATCTTCTTGAAATTCATTATCATCAAGCTCTTTTTTTTCAGCGGCATCTTGTTTAAGCTCATACCTATACTCCTCTGGATCACTCACCTTTAAAAATTCCATATATTTTTTACGTTCCTTTTTTGCTTTTGCTTCTCTTCGCTCAATAACCCCATCTTCAAACATATCCTTCATAACAATTCTTCTAATATCCTTGTAAAATGGAATAAGTCCCATGTTTCCTAAAGATTCTAAAGCCATTCTACTTGTAAGTTCGTCCATGTTTTTCTCACGACTCTCCTTGGTTTTATTGTTTTGAGATCTATATAATAAAGCTACACTACGCTCAACAGTATTTAATATCGGCCCCATTGGCCCAGCAAATATTTTTGCCATAGTGGCAATAAAACCTTTCTTAGCAATATCATCTTCATTAAACTGAGAGAAACTTATTGAATGTTTAAAAGGATTATATTCTCCTTCTCTAAAGTCACCCAGCATTAATTCATTAAATTTCTCTATACCGTATGATGGTATAAGGTTAGGAACATTACCTACACTTCTACGCGTCATTAATTGCAACATAGTCCCAATAGTCTGACGCATAATAATGTCTTCAATATCAGACTCATCCTCTTCAACCTCTGCGTTGCTGAAAAGTTCATCAAAGCCTTGTGAGAAAACACCATACAAAATAGGATACATAGTCATCCTTGCTGTTGCGGCAAGCAAAACTGCAGATGCTTGACTCCTGGACATATCACCACTTCTATATAACGCTCCAATAGCATTACGAACAGTACCATATTCAAACAAACTAAAACTTGCCATGAATTTATTCACAGTTCGATACATATTAGATATATTACCAGAAGATTCACCAACTGATCTACTTTGATTTTTAATAACTCCTTTAAATGGATTATTTGAACTACTAATCATAGTACCCATTTGATCAGCCTTACGAGTAGATCTCTCTACTGCTTTTTCATATTCTTTTTTAATACTTCCATCTTTATTCTGAATCTTAGAAGTTCCTTCTCCAATAGCCTCCATATCTTTTTTAGAAAGATCTATACCTGTCTCATTTTTAAATGTTTGAGAAAAAGTACCATACCACATTGGTATTGATATCGCTTTATCTGGTGATTGTATCATTCCTGATGCCAAAGTATCTATAGCACCAACAGTTTGTTTTGGCCCTAACTTTAAAAGCTGGCCAATAACATTCATAAAAGCACTCCTTGCTCTTTGTGATTTTGGAGATGTCTGCGCAAAATTACTCATATCTGTCATACGAGAAGATATACTCTTAGGATCAAAAAGCTTTGTTGTTTCTGTAGAGCCTAATGCGTTTAATATAGCCGCTCCTTTTTTCCTTCCTAAAAACGAAAGAGTAGCGTATTTAGTAAAACCTCGTGCTGCTGCTTTTGGATTAGTGGTCAAGTAAGTCATGTTTGAAACAAGCTCCGCTCCCATCCTTGGTAAAGATGCTAATATAGCCTGATAAGCAGTTCTCTTAACTTTATTTGCAACCTCTTCTGCAAGAGTAACGTCTCGCATAGTTTCAGTAAAAGTTACTTTTAATATCTCAGTAAGAGACTTCTGTAGAGCTTTAGCAGCCTTAACTGAAGGAACAGTTCCTTCTGACGCCATGTTCTTTAAAACCTTGTTAGCAGTCTTCTGAACCTCACGAACTGTAGGTGTCATGTAGTAATCTAAATTAGTTTCTTGAACACCTCTTTGTGCTGAAAGAGAAGGATCAAAACTTACTGGCCTAACACCTTTTTGTCTCTCTACCATTGTACCACCTTTAGTAGAAGCGTTTGCAAACGTATCTGCTTTTGCTTTTACATCTACTTCAGCATCTTTTGATGTGCTAAGAACAATTCTGTGAGAATATCCATTTAATAAATCAATTCTGTTAGATCGCAATACTGCGGATGTAAACTTGGCTTTTGATGCTAAACTTGCATTAACATCATCATAAATTTTTAAAGCTTTTTTCTCACCAGTAGTTAAACTTTTTTCTAATTTATCTAAACTAATTTCTCCATCTACAGTAAACTCTTCAGCAATTTTATTAAGAATTTTAAAGTCATTCTCATAGCCTTCTGTATCTTTAAAAAACTTTAAAGTAGCGTCTATCATTTTCTTGGCCGAAGGAGCTACTGGGTTTTCTTTTCCGTTTTTGTCAATATTTAATATATGCTCCCTGGCTAATTGAAGTAATCTAATTTTATACTTTTTAGCTACAATTTTATTTGCAGTTGTACCAACTCTTAGCTTACGTCTTAAAATATTCTTACCATCATATTCTAATATTCTTTCAGCAGCTTCTATTTTTCCAAAATCTTTTTTAGTATCAACAGTAAATCGCTCATAAACTTGAGCCAGCTTACCGAAAGTATTTTCGTATATAGTCTTACTGTTAAAGTTTCCAAATGCATTATCAATATATGCAGCAGGCCCAGATCTCACTTTGTCTAATAAAATATTTTTTCCAGAAGGAGTATTGCTTTTAATTGCAGTTTTAATAGATGAGGTTATGTTCCTAAGGTTTAACATAATACCTTTCAAGGTTACCTTTGATATCGGTACAGATACTTTTTTAGCAGCTTTATTACTAATAACTTCAGTCAATAAATTCATAGCAGTAGGAGTTACAATACCCTGTGCTAAATTTTGCTTCACACCTCTTAATTGCTCTAACTGAGAGTAATCAAAAGTCCCATCTTCTTTTTCAATTATTAAACTTTCAATGTCTTCTTTTGTAAAATCATTAATTTGATCAGCTACTAATTTAGATTCTTTATCTGTAATAGCTTCTAAGTTAGCTTTTGTTGTTTGGATCTCTGTTATAGCCTCTACAAGATCATATTCTTTAGCTTCTTTCTCTTCTTTAGGAGCTACCTCTACTTCTTCTGTTTGCTCAAGACTGTTTAATATATCTAAACCTGTTTGAGTATCTGCTCCTATTGTCTTTATATTCAACGCTCCTCTCTTTGGCTTTACACCATAAGTGTTCATCAAAGACTCAAAAGCATCTAATTTATTTAAAGGAATAGAACTAAGATCAGTCTTACCTAATTCCTGTAAAACCTCTACAAGAGCAATGTTTTCAGAACCAATTAATCCCTTTTTTATATTCTTATCAATTTGAGACTGTTTCTTTTTGGCATTAAATAAACGCTCTGAAATAGAAGCATCAACAAGTACTTTTGTTAGATAAGTGTTTAGCTTCTCTACTTGTTTAGCATCTGTTAACTTAGTTCTTAATGTCTTCGCTAATAAAAGCTTCGCTTGTCTATTTGATATTTTACCTTTGGCTTTTATATCTTTAATATAAGCAGCAACTTTATTAGCAGCTTTTCTATAAGCATTTTCAGATTGCTTCGCTGCTTTAGCCTCTAATTTTATTTGAGATTTTAAAGCCGATGCCTCATCAACTTCAATCTTAGATTGTGTTTGTCCTGTAATTTTTTTAGGAGAAGGCCCTCTTTTTTTACCAAACTTCCCTGGTTCAGCAGCTGCTTTCTGGTTTGATTCTTTGTTTCTTTGCTTAGTAGCAACTAAAGGTTCTCTGTTAGGATCAATAGATAGTACTTTATTTATATTTCTTTTTGTTGGTTTTAAGCCAGTTAGATTTTCAAATTTAATTTCTAAATCTACCAACCCAAGAGGTTTTCCAGTCTGTACATCTAACTTACCAGTAGGATTTGCAGTAATAAAATCAATAACTTCCTGAATAAGTTCCTTAGAATTTTCCTGAGTATATCCATCAAGTTCCATTATCTGAACATCTAATTCAGATTTAGGACTTTGACCATATTTGTTTTTTTTCTTAAACCAAAAACGTCTCATTTGAGGATTAATATTAGTTCTATCTCCAAAACGAGCGTAATCTTCTTCGGTTATTTTTCCTATAATTCCTTTTATATCTAAAGGATCAGCTAAAGATTCTTGTTCTGACTTACTAAGTTCTTTTGATCTTTTTTTCTCTGCATCAATAGTCTCAGCAATTTCTTTTATGTTGTTAGAATTTTCTGCAATCTCAGCAGTGTATTGTTCTGGTGTTAAATTAGTAGACTCATCTAAATTTAAAGGAGCGCCATCATTAACATCTATAATGTTTTCAAGGATATACTCTTGAACAGCTGGTTTAATTGGCCCATCTAAAGGTCTACCTGTTTTTCTTTCTACAGCACTAATTGTTCCATCAGAAGATACTTCAATATCTACCGAACGACTTCCAGGTACTCTATATCTTCCTGGTTGTTTTTGACGCTTAGTTGTAAATCCTTCTACTTTCTTTTCCTGCTCTTTAGTAGGGGTGTCCTGGGTTTGGCTTTCTTGACCAACTTCGGTAGTCTCTTGGTTGACGTTGCTTTCTCCCACTCCTTGGCCATCGCTGGTTTGTTCTTGTACATCCAGGCTCTCTGTTTCTGACTTTTGAACGGCATCTTCTTTGGTTTTAGTTGTTTCTGTTTCTATACCTAACTTCTGTTTCTGGTCAGTTGTTAAGCCTGCTGTCTTTTTAGGATTGTTTACTTCATTACCAGAAATTTCTGATGTCTTCTCAACAACATCACCATCATATTCAAAACCAGCTCTTACTTGTTGTTCAGCAGTTAATCCTTTTCTGATAATAATAGCATTGTCACCAAGTTTTGTATTTTGTTTGTTAACTTGATTTCCTTCTGCATCAAAAAACACAGATTCAGCTGGGCCAAGTGAACCATCTAAGTATGTGTTTACAGTTACCTCTACTCTGCCACCATCCTCAGTAGTTACAGTAAATAATTCTTTCTTGAAAACAACATTATTATCTTGAAACTTTTTTGTTTCTTCTTCTGCGGCTATTGCGTTTTCAGCTTGCTGATCAGAGTTTTTAAGCTGCTCCATCATGGCTTGTTGCTTATCACGTAAACTGTTGGGGTTGAAGGATGTTTCTCCTTCTAAAACAAGTTGGTCAATAGCGTCTTGTTCTGTTACAACTAAATTTTCAGTGAAAGTATTACCATCTCTTTCAATAGTAACACTCTCACTTAATGCACCATCATACTTTTGAACCAGCGCTTTTATTTGTTCATTTATCTGGTCTCTTTTTAACCTTGTAGTCTCTGATCTTGAATCAGGAAGTTTGCTTTTTTCAATCTCTAATTTAATAAGAGCATCCATATCTGGCCCAACAGGAACATTAGTTGTCTCTGATATTTCTAATTCAAACTGTGAAGTAGCTTTTAAGTCAGTTACAACTTTCTTAATATCAGAATCATTCTTAACAACAATATTCATCTCTGCAATTTGAGCAGGAGTAGCCGTACCTATCGTTGCTAAAATATAATTTTTAGTAACAAGATCGCCATTTAAACTGTATTGAGGAGTTGTATAAACACCTCTTGCTATAGATATTGGAGCATTACCTGCTCCTGCAAAACCTTCAAGACCTATTTCAGCCACGTCCATTTTCTGACCAGCAGCAAGTCTTGCTACCGCTTCACCTGTACTACCTCCAACAATCTCAACACCTAAACCAGCTGATATCTCAATACCTTTGTTTACCATAGCTCTGGTAACAGTTCCTTTACCTCCAGTAGCTAACAATTTTTCTGTTGCGCTTGCTAAAACTGTACGTGTAGCTCCAACAGCTTTTCCAGCAAGACCAGCAGTCAAGGCGTCAATCATACCTATAGCAAGACCTCTCGCTGCGGCTCTATTTCTAATACTTTGAAGAGCTTCAGGATCATTTAAAACTTTTCGTATTCCTTCTTGATTAAATTTACCTCCTTTTTTTTCAACCTCTTCTTTCATAAACTCAGTATAAGACATACCAAATTCCAAAGCAGACGAAGCGCCACCCATAGCTCCAGCTACACCACCTGCTCCTGCTCCAAATAAAGCTAAAGGCCCACCTGCTGCTGTTAGTGCAGCACCTGTACCTGCTCCCACCGCTGCTCCTGCTCCTGCTGCTGCAAGAGATCCTGGATTAAACATTGAAGCAAGTGAGTCAACAAGTAATTCTGGAGCTATAGAAAGGTTTGATCCAAAGCCAAGCATAAAACCAAGTACACCACCACCATTTGATTCGTAAATTTTCTGAAAGCTTTTCATTTCATCTGAAACAGCAACATTTTCAGATTGTTTAACAGCAGCTATATAATTTTCTAATTCTTCTGGTGAGATATTTTTTCCTTTTGCAAATAAAGCAATAGAATCGTCTACAGACTGTCCTTTAGTAAAACCATTACCAATAGCTCTATATATATCACCCCAGAAATCAGCACTTAAAACTCCTAAAATTGGAACATCATCAAACGCCCAATCAGAAGCTTTTCCTAACCAGCTTTCTTCAAGCCAAGTCGTACCTTCTTCTAATTCTTTTTCTTCGTCAACTACATTACCTTGTTCGTCAAATTGAAAAATATCAGTACCACCTTCCATCATTTCTGAAATTCTTTCAGTGGCAGTTGAATTAGGATTTTCTACTCCAGGAAGAGTATCTTGAGGAGTTTCAATGTTTTCCTCTACAATAGTTTCATTTGGGTTTTCAACTATTATGTCTGAAGAATCCGAAGATCCAACTGTCTCCACTGTAGGAGTTGAAGTATTTGATTCCGTATTTTCCGTTGGAGAAATAATAGGAGAATCTCCAGTTTCGATTTTTTTTTTTCGTGTAAAATTAACACCTTCTTTAAAGTCTTCGATTGAATCAAAAGAACCATCTTTTAAAAGACCAAATATAGTTTCTGGATCAGCACCATCAGTAAAGTCTATAAATTCTTGTAAAGAATCGAACGCACCTTCTTGAAGTAAATCGTATTCAAATAAATCTTCTATTTCAAACATATCTTATGGTGTTGTTTTTTTATCTGTCCACATTTTCATAATCCTGGCCTTATAAAGAGCCGCGCTTTCGCCTGTCTTTTGAGGATTTTTAGCCTGTATCAAGTTTACTGAAGGTCTTCCTCCAGCCTTTCTTTTTGCGTCTGTACTTTCTCTTTCTTTATTAACAGCTTGAATACCGTTATTTATTGCTTCAGTAATAAGCTCTGCCATTTTTTGTTTAGACAAGTTTTGATCAAGTAAAATAGGAGTTGACGTTCCTGCTATATTAATCATTACTACTTCTTCTCCCACACCTCTATTTGCATATGGGCCTGTTTTAAAATCTTGGGATAATTTACCAGTCGGATCTTTTGCGTCAAGTTCTGCTATATATTCATTTAAAATTTTGTCAGCGTCAGCATCAGCAAATAATTTTGTCTTAGCATTACCAAGGTTAGATCTTTTAATATTCTTTTTAACCCCTGACTTTAATGCTTTCTGCATTATTTCATTAATAGACTCTTCAGCAGCGTCATCACCTTTCAGCCAATCTACAACTCCTCCTGTAGTGCCATCAAAAGCATCATCTAATAAACTTAAAACAGTGTCTCCACCTGCATTTACTTTTTGATTTTCTGTAATTAAATCATAAGCCGCTCTTGGAGCGCCTCCAGCAAGTCTACCTGATCGTTTCTTTTTACCACTCAAATCATATTTAACTTCTTTCAGACCTTCTTCAATTTGAGTCCTGTTAGCTGCTTCACCTGTTAAACTTTTATATAGACCTGTTATTTCATTTATTAGATCAACATCATTATAAGCTTCGTTTTCTGGGGTAGTAGGATCGTCAATTTCTCCAGTAGTAGATCTACGAGGTACTGATATCGGATCTTCTCCATCCTTGTAAAATATAATAGTATCATCATTTATATCAAAATCAACAATATCTGAAGTATCGTCTTTTTTATTATCATTTATATCTATTATTAAACTTCTAACAATATTTTCTGCATTTGCCGTATCACCTGTAAGAACATCCGCAAGTTGCGCAGCATACCCACCAATTTTTGTATCAATTTTACTTGTAGTCTGTGACGCTGCACTTAATTGCTGCCCACTAAGTCCTTTAGTTTTTGTTGTTTTTTGTCCAAATTGAATAAGAATTTTGTCTTCCACAAAACCTTCTGCCGCAGTTTTTTGCCCATCTTTTAATGTAACACTTGGAGGCTGAGAACTGTAATCTGCTTCAATCCATTTAGATAAATCCTTACCTCCTTTATCAACAAACTCTTGCTCTGTTTGAGCAATTATATATCCATCATCACCAAAACTCTCGTTTACTAAAATATTAGCTATAGATAAATTATCAGAAAGTATAGATCCCTTTAAGGTATCTACCATTTTGGTAAAATTAGTACCTCCTTCTTTTCCTTTTAAAGCGTCTTCCATTTCTCTTGCACCTTCACGAGTAACAACGATATTACCACCAGCTTCAATAGTGTATCCACTAATTGTAGAGGTAATAAAAGCACCAACATTCTTTTTTTCATTAGCAATTAAAGAAGTTAAATCATACTTGGAATTATCATCTTGGTATAACAATAAGTTATTCATGTTGTTAAAACTACCATAACGATCTTTTTGAGTTTCAAAATCAGGCATACTACCATCCTCATTTAATCTTACTAAATAAGAATTACCTGTAGCAGAAGTGAAAGGAACTACGTTATTTAAATTATTAAAAGCTAATGTAGATTCCTTTATAGCTGTCTCCATTCCTGAAGCTATAATTTTGTTTGTTTTTGGATCAAGCTTTTGTCTTGATTCCGAAACTTTAAATTTTTCATTCCAATCTTTAGCTGCAATACCCCAGTTAGCCATGTCGTCTTTAGCTGTTTGAAGTGTAGCCATAAAATCAGCAGGCTTAATCTTACCTTTTTTCATTAGTTTAGACTGCATTAAAAGAGTTTCTTTTAAACCTTTAGCTGCCAATAAAACTGTTTGTCCTAATGTTTGATTTTGAAACGAATCCGCTTTCTCTAACTGAGCAATTACATCGTCTGTATCTGTTTGTATCTTTGCTTTTTTCCCCTCTCTTTCGGTTGCTATAGCATTTACACCAGTGACAATTTTAGATGCCTCTTCTTGAAAATTTAACTGAGATCCTTCACGACCTTGATATATTTCGTAATCAGATACTGATTCTTTTCTTGAAAATTCGTTTGCCATTTTTTATATTTTATAATCCTGCTGCTTTATCAGCGGCCATTCTATCTAAATACGCTTGTTCAGCTGCAGTTGTTGCTCCTCCACCAAATAAAGGAGCTAATTGAGCTGCTTGACCAGCTGTACTTACAACACCAGAAATTCCTTGAGACATAGCTTGTGCTGAAGCTGCTGCTGATTCTTTAGCCACCTTATCTTGATCTTTTGCGTATCCTAAATCTATTCTTTTTAAATCTTGGTTTATAGCGTCTTTAGCATCAGCTTTCATTTTTTCATTAGCCTCTAAATCTTTTTGTAAAGCTAAACGTGTAGTGTTTGTACTTGCATCAGAAGCTTGTTGAACTAAGCCAACACCTGCTGCTAAATTACGACTATCACCTTCTTGTAAGGCCTGTATGTTTTGAGTTTGTGCTTGTAAATTGTTTTGAAACGCAGCATCATATGCCTCGGTTGAAACATTTAAACCAGCGTAGAAGTTCTTTTCAGCTTTAGCTTTTGCTGCCGCCATTGCTTTTTTTGCTGCCGCTTCAGCTTCTTCTGACTTTCGTCCTTGCTTAGCTGACTGACTAAAAGAATTTATCGCTCCTCCTGCTGATGCCGCTACACCAATTACTGCTGCTGTTGTTACTGCCATGTTATAGTTTTTTAATCATTTCAATAGAATATGTAGAAGCTTCTTCATATCCTATTTTTTTATATACATTTATTAATGGTTTGTTTTTAATTAACGCATATACATATTTTTTATTTAAATTCTTAGCTTGTTCGGTTATTGTATTTACCAATAAGGCTAATCCATTTTTTCTGTTTTCACGATCTTTATAATGTATGTTAGATATAATCCAATCACACCAAACTGCTGTAGAGTTAGTTGTGTACATAAACCCTGCGCAAATAGGAATTTCTTGATCATAAACTATATAACCTCCAGTTCCATTTTCTGGAAGAAAATCTTTTGCAGGTGCAGTCCATCTCCAATCATTCCACCAATCAACAAGTATACTGTCGTAATCGCCTGCTTCTAATGGTCGTATATTTAATTTCATTTAATACAAAGATAATAAAATTTTATGGATAACTTTTCATCACACTACTACCGACAGAAAACAGTTCAACTGGATCAGTAGAGTCATTTTTTAAAGTGAATTGTAAGAAATATCCTCTTGCACCATTAGACTCTGCAACCGCATTTTTTATAAACATAATAAACTGTCCAACTGTTGGAACTGTGCTTCCTCCTGAAGAAGCATCTACAGTAATACTTGTACTTAATTTTGCGGTAATTTCTCCTATTAGAAAAGGCTCTGTAGTTGCAACACCAGCCGCTAAAGTAGCTCCGTATGCTGTATCTCCAATATTTAATATTGATCCAATAGGGGTTGCAAAAACAATTTTAGTTGAGTTGGCTGCTCCACTTACTGCTATACACGCACCAATACCATTAGCGGAACGCATTTGCCAATTTACAGTTCCCTCATTTGTTCTAATATATGAAAACCACTCACCTTCTTTTTCTTGAAAATAAGTTTCCAACATAGATCCTGGATTACCATCAGTTAAATCTGTTAATAAAGAAGTGCAGTTCCAACGAGCCTCATTTGTGTCTACTACTGTAGTATTGGATTCGTAAGATAAAGTTTTAAATAACTTAATAGATAAAGTTGGAATTGGATTAAACACACTTGTTATAGAAGAAGCTGTAAAAGTTCCGTAATAATTATTTCTTTGAGGATTGGTGTTATGTCTCCATAAATTACCTCCCTTAAAACTATAAAAAAAACTATTCATTCCTATCATGAAATCAGGGAAAAAGGAATAAAAAGAAGGCCACCCACCTTGACCACCGTACTTAGGAAGTGATGAAGAATCTCTATTATATGTTAACGTGTAATTTGGCATAATGTTTTTTTAAAATGTTATATACATGGGGTTGATGAAACAACAACTCCGTTTCGTACTCCAAGCGCGGTTGTTCCTCCTATTATAAAATATTTAATAGTTGCAGCGTCACCTAAGTATGTTGATCCATTAGCATCACTAAAAACAAAGTTACCTACTTCTGGAACTGTATTAGTTCTAATGCTATAAGGAACAGAAGTTCCTGTTGCATTTTGAATAAAATAATAAGTTTGTGTAGCGGCAGCACAAGTAGCTGCATTTTCTGGAGTTGAAGCTTGAAAACTCGGTAATGCTATAGGACAATCTACCTCCCAATTAAATGCAGTTCCACATAATGGTGCAAATATTTTTAAGTTTAAGGTCGTTGGTGTTACAGATGTTTTTGGAACAACCATAGTAAATACAGGAGAATTAGGATCTGAAGCATAACCTATAGCATTAGAAGCAACTGTTACATTTTGAGTTGTTCCTTGATCCACGTATGTACCAGACACTAAAGAAAAATTAGCTGGAGAAGTACCTTGAGTTGGACAAGATCCAGCACTATCGTAAGGACTGTTACTTAATAAGTCTGCATTTTGATTACCTACATATGTAGGAAGTGATGTCCCCTGGTTTCCAATTCCAGCATAGTCAACTTGAGTATTAGATCCATCAACTAACGATACTCCATTGTGGTTATCTGCTGCTGTTAATCTATTATATCCAACACCATTTAATGTAGCAATAATACCATCTGGGACTGAGCCACCCATAAAGCAGCGTATTACTACCGCTCCTAAATCATTTGCTAAATCAATATTAGCATCAAAAACTCCATTTTGATTACCGATAGATGCAGAAAGTCCTGATCCACATGGAACTAAACAAGCGCTGCATGGTTGAGCGTTAAGTAGTACGCCATTTAATTGTTGCCTTACTATTAATCCTTGACCATAATAACCATCATTAGCTAAAGTGCTTAATGTAGAGTCTGTGTATAAAGATGTTGCTGACGAAAAATTTACGCCATCGAAACAAAATGTTCCTAATGTTGCCATATTTTATTTATTTAAGGACAAGTTACTAATTCTATTACTAATCCATTTGATGTAACTCTAATATATTTAGTAGCTTCTGATTTATAATAACCTGCTGTTAAAGGCACTGCTTGACTACTGGTACAAATAGAAGAAGAATAAACAAAATCATTTAAACCAGGATATGTTCCTGATCCAGTGTGATAATATGTTTGAGACAATGGTTGATTACATACATCCGAAACCTCTTGACTTGTACTTGCTAAAAAAGCAACACAATTAACAACGCATTCGCAACAAGCATTATCAGCAGAAGTTGCATCGTAACAAAACTGTTGACACGATGTCGTTCTATAGTCGTATATCAAATATAAATATTGATTACTTAAAGGAATTGACAATGCGGTCAATGTAGCTTGATACAACCCTTCAGATGGACTAACAACGCTACTGTTTGGTATAGTGGTTGATGCAGTCAATAAAGACGCTATATCAGTCTGATTGTTTTGATACAAAGTATTGCTTGAAAGATATTTAAAATTATCGTTAGGATAACCCCAATCATAATCGTCAAAATTTATTTTATTAGATCTAAGAGTTAAATCTACTCCATCAAGTGGAAACACCCCTAAAGATCTAATTCCAACTTGAGGATCATAGGTAGACGCTATTAAATGCGAATTACCAAATTGATTCAAATCACTATCTACAGGACTTATATTCGTAGAGTTTTCCCAGAAATATTCATTATGAATATATTTATTAGCATCAACATTTGAGTTCATAACCACCTTCACAACAGTAATATTTACTTGAGTAGGGCAATTATAATCTATAATAAAACTTGATGATGAACCAATAGAATTAACAGTTACAACTGCATTAGTTGGTGTATTTAAAGACTTACTCCAAGAGTATGATCCTGAACCAGTTAAAGTGCCACTTGTAAATGTAGTTCCGTTCCATAATACTGATATTGTAATACTTCCTGAAGTTACATTATAGCCAATTAAAACATCTCCGATTACATTTCCAAAATTTACTGTAGAAGGAAAAGCTGTACCAACTGGTAGACCGCTTCTATTTATAGATGTACCACATGGTATTACTTGAGGGGGAATAGGCACTGGTATTTGATTCATAGCCAACACATACTCATCCATATAAGGATCAAATGCTCCTAATTTTTGATTATTTAAATTGTTATAAAATTCATCTCTAAAAAAAGATCTCATTCCAGAATCGGAAATAACAGTCAAACTTTCTCCTTGACCTCCTTGTGCGTTTCCTGACAGCAATAATACAGCTCCTCTTTTTGAATCTGTAAAGTAAGTATCAAACCCATGAGTTATAAAGCTTTCTGGATTAAAACTAATACCATACTCTTCTATACGAGCTATTTGAGTTCCTAAGACTTGAGGGACAGATGTAACAACACCGCCTCCTGTAGAATCAGTCAATAAATTTTTGCTTGCTAAAACATATGATATTTTATCTTCTTGTAAAACTAATATATCAGTTTTTCTTGCGTGCATTTTTTGAATAGGCCCATAAGAAGTTTCTAAATCTTTAAAGTTTACTAAGCCTAAATTAAATTCATTTAAGTTATTTGTTCCACTATTACTACTATAAACTCCACTATAAGTCATTCCCTCAAATCTATCCGTTTCTTTATAGTCTTGATTAGATACAGCTAAAACCCTTTCGCCTAACTGAAAACTCTTAGCTGCTAATTGATCTTTTATCTTATAACTTTCAACACCATTACCAAACGTATAAACATCTGCGAAATCTAACCCAATAACAGCATCTTGTGTAGAAGTTTGGTTTTGATCAAACTCTCCTGTTCCTGACAAGTGATTTCCATTAGCATCAATATCAAACATTTGACTTGCATCATAATATAAATCTGGATTTGCGTCTAATGGTTCTGATTCAAATACCATTAAAGTGTTGGCTCTAAATACAATAATATCAGCCGATATACTTGATTTTCTTTGAGAAGCAAATTGTCTGTTTGCGCCAGGTATACCACTATTTATACCAAAGTATAACGGAGAGGTTTCGTCACCTGGAACATCTTGAACAAAACCTAACCTTACTTTAAAACCTTCACAAGGAAGGTTTGAGGCAAACCCAAATTCATTTTGAGGTGGAGGTACTGATGCATTTACAAATCCTGCATCATAAGAAGCGACTACTTCGTCATCTCCAAAACCATTTACATTACCAGGAGATGCTAATGCTACATTTACATTATCTCCATCATACCATCTTTTTAAATCTAAAAAATCTCTACTTGCCACAAACTGCTGCTCCCATTCCCAAGTATATTCTTTAGCTCCACCTGGAAAACCAGTTGAAGATCTTTGCGCTCTAAATTTTAATTTAATAATTGAACCAGCTGGAACAGTATACTGTGTTGTTCCTGTAATAACTCCATCAGAATCAAATTGAGTGGTAAAACAAGGATACCCTACATTTCTTCCCTCTGGACTACAACCTTGTCTTACAGAATTTGCTACTTGATCTCCATAATCTATAACAGAATCATCAGGAATCGCAACATTAAAATTTTGATTTTTAACATTCATATATAAACCAGGCAATTGGCTTATTTCTTCAAAGCCAACCTCTCCAGCTATCTTTAAGAAATCCGTACCCTCTGCTGTTATATCTAAAACAGTAATTTTTTCTACCCTTGGTAAAGCTCCATCTACATCTGCTTTTACTATTAACGTCTGTCCCTTTGAAACCTTATTAGCATTATCACCTTCTAATTTAAAGAAAATCATATTGTCACTTGGTCTTACATAATAGAAATTTGTAAATATAGTTTCATATGTTCCTAAACTTGGTTTGACAACAAACTTATATTTGCTTGCCCAATAAGGAGCTATACTACTTAATTGAACTAAAATTGAATTTACACTAACAGAATTAGCAGGTTCAATATATATTGTATTATACTCTGAAACTAATACAGTAGAAGCTCGCGCATATTCATCCATGTAAACAATACCTGTCTCATAATCTCTATTACTATGTAAACTTGTGGTATCATTATCAGAAGTAAAAGTAACTTCTCCAGAAACAAATCTAAAAAATTCAAAAATATTAGTTGTTATTGGTGCTGCTGGATCAGTAACATCTATGTTTTGATAGTTCATTGCGATTAACTGCAACTCAAGTGTATCAGATCCTGGAACTACAGCAGTTAAAGCAAATCCTTGCTGTGCAGTAGCATCAGTTATACTACTATTAAATTTTATAAAAACACATTCTTCAGCAGGAACAGCTAAAATATTATTAAATAAATCAGTTAAAGAGCTTCCTGTATCCGCTAAAAGTATAGACTTAAATCTACCATCTGTTAATATACCTGTTCCAATTGCGTCTTTAAATTGAGCAGAACTGGCAAAATCATAAACAGAAGAGTAATTTTCTTCTAACGTAATAGATATTGATATAGCAAAATTTGCGTTTTTAAACTCTTCATTAGCAGCGTAACAAGTAGTAGTTGTTGTGCCAGTTAATTTAGAGTGTTCAAAACGAAAAGAAAAACCTATTACAGATCCTTGTTTTAACTTAGAAGAAATTTCCGATAAGTTAATAGTGATTTTACTATTATCTATACTTTCAGTTGTTCCAGAAAGAGTATATGAAGCTCCATTTCCAACGCTTGGCTGAGACAAAGTTACAAAGTCTACATTTTTTGAAACATAAGATGTTGAAAAATCTAACGCTATGTTTGATCCTTCAGAACTATTTCTTTTAAAATCATATCCATCAACAAAGTTTCCATAAAACAATCTATTACTCATTACTGTTTGAGCTTTTGCTGTTCTTGGAACATTGTCGTATTGTCTTAATAATTCATCTCCACCTATTGTGGTATAAATTTTACTATTTGTAAACGAATAAGTTTTAGACGTATCATCGGCCCATCCATAGTCTTCTTTTTTGAATCTTTCTATTACAAAAATAGTGTTTGAAGTTGTTTCTTTGTATAATAAGTCTATTTCTAAAACACGCTTACTACCAGTATTAAAAGTTATAACCGCTCCGTTATACCTATTAACCATACCGCCATTTAAATAATTTCTTGGATCAAATGAAAAAGTACTTGCTGCAAAAGCTGGTTTTGTAAATAAAGAAGTAGCGCTATATTGATTATCTTGATATCTATATCTATATGCAAAACAAACAAATCTTTCTTTTAAGTAATTTTCATTACCAGGTAATGTAACAAGTTCAACAGTTGGAGCTGGTAAAGTAATATTCCCTCCAACAACATCCTCAAAACCAGGAGGTTTAACTATTACAGATATATCTTCTTCAACAATCTGATCTGTGTTACCAATTGGATTAGGATAATTTCTACCTATATTAATCATTCTTGGAGGATTTATATCGTCTGTAAAAAACAATAATTCTCCATCCACTAAATCAACTGCTGTTATTAAAAACTTAGGATCAAAATTTAATACTTGAGTAGAAACTACGTGATATTGAACAACTTGATTTTGAGTATTAAAAGAAACTATTAAATCAATACCTTCAGCTTTTGAGGGAAAATCTTTGTCATGTATAAACCAATAGATGTTTTCTCTCATCCCATCCTCATAAGCTCCTATACATATTGCTGTTGATGACAACGAGACACCTTCAAATTGAATTGTAGTTAACTGTTCATTACCTCTGGAGTTTTCTACAGCACCTATTTCAGTAGTTTCTGTAGCTCCTAAACGAACATTTAAAGCATCAATATACTCCCCAGGAGGAAGTAATCTTTCATCGATAGATTTATTCATTCTACCTGCGGTAAAATTAGTTGTAACTATTTCTGATTTAGCCATATTATTTTATCCATTTATTCTGACCTCTCAAGTTCATTAAAAGTCTGCCAGGGTGTATATTACTTAATCTAATTTTTGCATTTCGCAATAAAGAAGATCTGTCTTTTCTTGCTCTATTAATAACGTACTCTGAAACACCTACTCTTCCGTTTAAAATAGTATATCTAATGTACGCATAAATGTATTCCTCAAAGAGTTTATTTACGTGAACATCTGTGTCTACTCCATTTTCCATTCCATCCGAAACATATTCTAAAACAATAGAAGATGATGCTATAATATTACTAAAATTAATAACACCTGCTTGTTTGTTTATTGTAAATGTTGGATTAGAATTTGCAGTCTCTGTATTTAAACCAAAACGCGCGCCTACAGCGTAATTAAAACACCATACACCATCTATACACCATCCTTCAGAGTTGTTGTAAGGACTACTGGAGTTCAAGTATATACTTGGAGCTGTAGCTGACATTTGATTTAAATTCAACTCTGACTCTTGAGGACTTAATGCATTACCATCTTGATCAAATAATACATTTGATTGATTGTCTTGTAAATATGCAGAAGACCAATTTGTCTGAATGTTTTCTGACAATGGATGTAATATTCCATTTACAAATTGAGAAATACGAACCCAGTTAACATAATCTGGAGGTAATACAAAACGTAATTGATCTGTAATATCTAATTGAAGAATTTTTATCTCCTTCATTGCATCATAATTTAGTTCTTGTATTCCTCTTTTAGCATGAAACAAAACTTGATACCGTTCTAAGTTGTTTATTAATTCATGATTACCTTGATACATCAACATAAAATTATTGACTATATCAGCTAAAGAAAGAAATTGATAAGAACCCCAGTTTGCATCAGTTGGAGCAGCACCTGAATTTTGATAATATGCGAAATCATTTATATATGCCATAATTATTATTGTTGTTGTTGATTATCTGAAACCTCCATATCCTTCCCAAAAGCAACTACATCAGCTTCTCTTATTTCAAGACCTACGTATTGACAAATCTTAGCTATTAACATAGGTTCATCAGAAAGAGGTAATTCAAAGTCTTGATAATCAGCCGCTGAAGCGTCAAACAAAGGTTCTCCAGCCAATAAAACAGCATAAGTCCAGTTTGGAGCTAAAGGATATCTAATGTACTGTGATGTAAATCTTCCAGGTGTATTTATCGTAATAGGAAAAGCTTCTGCTACGAGAGCATTTTGAGTGTATGCTGGATAGCTTATATTTGGTTTTGTTAAAACAGAGTTGTTTAACATTGTAATTTTACTTTGTGCTACTCTTTCTGCTTCAACAATATCATTGGCTGAATATATATTGTAACTTTTTCCTACATTATCCCAAACTGTTTCACCTGCTGTTGCAAAGACTAAAAGATTTGTTGCGTTTACAACTGTAGAAATTACGGTGTTATAAACCGCTCCATTTGAAATTGCAGAAACAATATCCCCAACAGCTACTCCTGCCGCAATAAAATCCGCTGTAGTGTCGTTTACCGCTGTAGCAGCGCCATTGGTCGAAGTTGTTACTCCTGAAGCCAATACTTTAGTAAACACCAACATCTTATTAATCAAATAATAATCAGAAGGTAGTGTATATAGATTTGGTGCAATACTTGCAGCTCCTATAATCCCAGGATTATTTAATAAAGGAATATTTACATAAAAAGTATCTATAACCTCTGCTAATCCTTTTGTAATATCCGCATAACCAGTACCTGAAATTCTTTGATTTTCTTTTACTATTTGATTGTTGTATTGATAAAAATAATCCTCAAACATATCCATTTGAGATTGTTGAGCATATAAATTAAAATCTTGAGGAGATATATATCCATAATTATTTTTATTTGCTATGGCTAATACAGTGTTTCGTACTTCGTTTATTGGCATAATTAATTCTTTTTACAAAGATAGCAAAAAAAAAGAGGTTACTTTTTTTTGTAACCTCTTGATTAATTAAAGTATGATTGTATTGCTGTATTCTTAATTAATGCTGTTATGCATTAAGAATACTTGTCACAGCTTTTGGAAGACTTACCTCATAATAAGGCTTCTGCCAAGATGTAGCTAATGCTACTTCTATATTCTCTAATATAGAGTTGTAAACATCATGAGCTACTTGAGCTGCTGTTGTAATTGTAGTAGTAGTTCCATCAACATAATCGATTGTAACTGTTACTGCCGTAGCTGTTGCTGTAGCAACCGCTTTTACTCCATCAAGACTGATCAATTGACCAGTAATAGGAGCATTCGTAATTTTAAGAAATTTTACCATTTTATAAAAAGTTTTTAATGGGTTAATAAAGTACAAATATAGCAAAAAAAAAGCCACCCTTTTAAGGTAGCTATTTTTCGGTTAGTTGATTTTTTACTTTTTATTCTTTAATTTATTTTTTAAAAGTTTATAAACCTCAAGTCCTTCATCTGATTGTAAAAAAGAACCAACAATATAGTTTGGATCTTCTCCGTAAGGAACTGTTAGCATTTTCTTTTTATTGTTAGGTAAATTATAATAAACATCTTTATTGTTATTTCTAAACGCAATAAAACCTGCTATTACAAATTGATGGATTGTATCCATTAATTCTAACATTGGATCATTTATGGTATTCATAAAATCTTCTGGTCTTGATTTAGCGTATAAAAGAATATCTCTTTTTAATTCTGGAATAGTCATATTGTCTACACCATTACCCATTAAAACTCTACATACTGAAGTTAATTTATTTACATCAGTAGTTATTTTTTTAGCTTCTATTTGAGCATTTAACTCCGCTTCAACGTATTCTAATTCAACAGACGCATCGCGAGAATTATTTATTTCTTCAAACACCATTCCATTACTTGGATGATAGTGTAAGAATTTTTGTAATGATTGATTTTGTTTCTCAACCATTAACATACCATCTTCAAAAACAATAGGCTCTAAAATTGCATTACCATCTTGCTCATCCTCAAATGGGCTTCTCTGGTTTCTTGCATAACGAAGAGGTCTGTTAATACCTTGTTCTTCATCAAAATGTAATAAAGGAGATCTACTTGAATGCCTTGAAGCCAGCATATATGAAAGTGGATACTGGTTGCCTGAAAGTCTATAGGCTTTGTTTTCGTACTTTTCTTTTTGTTTTGACATTATAATATAATTTAATTTGATTTATAAAAAATAATTACCCTCGTCATTATAACGAGGGTAAGTATTACTACTATTTACTATGCATCTTGGAATAAGAAGAAGTTGTTTGCACCTAAAGTACATACAGCTCTTTCACTCAAGAAGTTTACTTCCATTGCATCAAGATCGCTATTTCTTGCACCACCAGCAGAACCAGTAATCCAAGTTTTGTAACGTCTATCTTCAGTTTCAGAAGCTCTATAACGAACGTGTAAGAAAGGACGTTTTGCGTTCTTTCCTAAGATTTGGTCATATACAGTTGTTGAACCAGCTGGAACTAAAAGTCCATTGATTGCTCCTGCATTTACTCCACCTCTCATTGTAGGATCGTTTAAGTATTTCCAATCAGACTTGTAAAAGTCATAACCTCTACGGAATCCTGTGAAACCTAAGTTCAAAGCCATATCCTTATCATTGTCAAATAAACCATAAGAAGTACCACCTGCTCCATAAGAGTTTTGTGATGCCAACATATCATCAATATCAAATGAGAATTGTCTGTTTACAAAAATTACATTTTCTTCAATAGAACCTTGCTTGTCAAGTCTTTGAATAACATTGTCAAATTGAGCTAAAGCAACTGGGTTTCCACCACCGAATACATTACCTCTATTTCCTACCACGTAGAAGATACCATCAGATCCTGAAAGATTAGCTGCACCTGCACCTACTCCCACACCTTGTAAGAAATCTGCCGCACCAGAAGCTGCGTCTGCTGGAACTGCTTCCACCATTGCTGTCTCTAAGTAATCTTCAAAACGTAATCTTGTATCATGTTCAGATTTCAAATACCATAAGTATCCTGTTGCACCTGCTTCAGATGTAACTTCAATCCAACCAATCTGAGCCATATCAGAACCAGAAACAGAATATTTGTCTTTGATAATAATTGGCTTGTTGTCAAAAATAAAGTCATCAGACTCGTTAGAACCAACCATTCCGTTAGTACCTTTTGCAAATTCAGAACCATAGATAAAAATATCACATCCTGCTGCTGCTGCCATTGCTTGACCGCCTGCTTCATAATAAGCTACAGTAAATGTTCCTGGAGCTGCTGAAGTTGGAGCTACTTTGATAATTGCTTTATTCTGTAATGTTGATCCAACTGTATTGTCAGAAATCATTACAGTTTGTCCAACTCTAAGTGTAGCTAAAATACCTGAATTAGCATTTAACTGTGGATTAAAGTTAGTAGGATTGTTAGCTCCAGCTCCTGGCGCTGCTCCTACTCCTGGAACTGTCCAAACACCATCTACTGCACCTGCTGCTGAAGCAGAAGTACATCCTTGATATTTTGTGTGTAATCTACCTTGTTCTGCCCATTTAATTAAATCCGAGTTAGAAGGCATTTCAGCTCCTACCATTCTCAAGAATGATGCTACTGATCTGTTTCCATAACGCTCAAATTCCTTTTCGTAAGTATCTGGAAGATACTGATTTAAGAAATCAAAGTTGTTTATGTAGTTTGTTGATAAAGGAGTTTGCTGCGCACTTGGTTGCAAGTCAAATCCTGGTGTTAAATTTACTGCCATTTTTTTATTATTTTAAATTAATTATTTTTACTACTTCTAATTTTGAGTCCTCTTCCATGCTCATTACGATTATTAGTAGTCACAGGGCGTATTTTCATTCCATCTTTTGAAACAGTTTGAGATTGTTGTCTAAGATCCATATTAATGTTTTTAGATTTTCTTGAAACATCATCTACAGCGTTAGCTACACCTTGATCATAAAAATATTGAGCAAATTTATCAGGATTCATCGCTACCGATAAAGCCTTATGATAACCTACAGCGTCTTTAATTAATCCACTTTCATCTAAATATTTGCCGATAAAATTACCAACATTAGATTGAACATTTTTTAATTCTTCCGCAGTCCCTGGTTTAAAAGTAAGTTTATTATCAGACACATTAAAATCAAAACCTTTGAAATCACTGTTAAACACATCATTTGTTCTGTCTGTAAAAAATTTAGCTTTTTTACCGTTTGCCTCTTCTAAACTTTTAGATTCCTCTATATAACTTTTATAAGCATTAATGTTTTTTTCTTGATCTTCAGATAATGCACCCCCACTTGACTCAAGAGGAATGTTGTACTTATCTTTCTGTTCATTTAAAAACTTCTTTGCCTTAGAAAGTTCACGTTTTTTAGCTAATTTTACCTTCTTAATTTCTCTTGGTTCATCCAGGTCTTCGTCAAAACTGAATTTATCCTCAATAATATCTTGAATATCTATTTCATCTAAACCTTCTTCAGTTGATGAATAGTAATTAGCCAGTACAGCATCATCATCCATAGAATCAAAATCCTTTTGTAAATTATAAAAGTCTTCAATTCCACGACCTGTTTCTTGCTTGTACTTAAAATACGCTGACACATCATCTGGTAAATCTACATTTGCCTCTTTTTCCGCAAATAATTCATCAACAGATTCAATATCTTTGTCGTATCTATCTTTTATATATGAAAGAACATCTCTGTCATTTATCTCTGACGGTGTGTTTACTTCAACTTTTTCTTCAACTTTTTCTTCAACTTTTTCTTCGGTTGAATTAATATTAGATAAATTAATTTTATCTATTCCAGTTTCTTTATTTGCTGAATCGTCAAATTTTTCTTCATGTGCTTTTAGTAAATCATTCTCTACTTCAACACGAGACTTCTCTTCTTTTGTTACTTCTTTTACTTTAAATTCCATTTGATTTTATTTTTAACAAAGTTAATACTAATTTAATTATAATTTTAAGTAGTTTATCTTGGATTAAATTCCGCAAAATCAAACCCATCTAAACTATCTTCATTAGATTCAAAATTAATAGAAGGTAGATTACGTTTTCTTTGTTCTATCATTCTTGATTGATTAGATGATTGATTATTTAATCTATCAGCTTTATTTGTTTCTCTACTTTTTTCTCTGTCTTCTAATTGAGATTGCTCAACACCTTGTAATTGCATTTGGTAGTTAAATTCTACCTCCATTAATTTAGTTTTTAACTGAGCCTCCATTTGCATTTTTTGAATTTGCATTTGATTTTGAGCAGTCATTGTTTCCATTTTAGCCGCAGAAGTGGCTTGAGCTATTTGCATTTGTTGTTGAGCAGCAGCTTCTTGTGCTTGCATTTGTTGTTGCGACTGCATCTCTTGCTGTTGCATTTGCATTTGCTGTTCTCTTTCTTCTTTTTGCTTACGTTTTAATTTTAATAGCTGATTTGCCATTTTTAAATTATGAATCTCTCTGATATCAATCGCGTCCTCTAAACTTATATTCTTCTGAGATAAAGCCATTTGAATGTTTTGTTCCAGCATAGCCTTCTCCTCTTCATCTGGAGACATTTCAATAAATATTCCGAAATCATATAAATACAAATCTTTTATTTCATCAATAATTTGCAAATTATATTTTCCAATCTGCATAGCAAACTCATCTTTAAAATCAGCATATTCTAATATATCTGCCATTCTTATAGATAAACATTCAGCCAAACTTCTTGTCATATATAGACTCGCTTGTAATATATGCCTTGTAGCTGTATTTGAATTTAATGCAGCTAATTTATTAACCCCTACTAAAGAATTTGGATCAGGACTTGATCCATCACGCGCTTCATTTAAGCCTGTTACAGCTCTTATCATATCTAAGTAATGATTATAGTTACCTATAAGCATTTGCATTTTACCTGCTCCACTTGAAGCTGTTAGCTGAGTAATTGGAACTTTTGCATTGTTAAATTCTCCATCTTGAGTATAGCTCCTACCGATAACACTACCTGTTTGAAAATACAAACGTAATGCGTCTTCAGGATTATATGCAGCTCCAGTACCTAAGTCAACCTCATTTAAACCATCAGCATCAATAAACACTCCATCAGGAACTACTCTTGAAACTACTTGTTGTATTTTTAAGTGACTCATTTGAATTAAATCTGCAAATGGAATCATTCTACGAACTAAAGATTCTACAGAACCTTTGTACATTCTTGGCGCACACGCTATATAATTTGGTCTTGCATATTGATTTGCAGATTTTGGCCTAACCATATTTTCGCTCAATTTCCATTTAAGCATAATGTTAGTACCCATAACCATTACACCATCATACCAAACATCAATTCGTTTAGTTACTTTCTCAAAATTACCCTCATCCATCATTTCTTGTGGAGGATTAAAAGAATCGTCTTTTTCTACAGTCTTAAAACTACCATCTGGCATTCTTTTCTTTTTATAAACAAAAGAATGTGTAGACTTATAATTAAAATATAATAATGTAGCAGTATCTTTATTAAACATACTATTATTAAAAGCTTGCGCTCCATCATAATATTGCGCCCAATCTTGACTGTATTTAGAAATTTCTGATAAATCTGCAAGAGATAAATCTGGATCTATTTTTATTAACTCCCCAATCGGAACTGTTTTTATTTCACCCCAATAAAAGTTGTCCTTAAAATAAGGATCTTCAGTATAACTATAAACCACATTTGCTGGATCAACATAATCAATCTTAACTCCAGATCCAGGTAGAAACATATGTTTACACATTCCAATACCTATAACTGTTTGATCGTAATCAACTCGTTTTCTTATATCTTGATAATGATTTTCATCTAACAAAGTATTAATACCTACCTCTTGAGCAATCTCAATAGCTGGCTTATATTTCATTTGCATATACAACTCCATCTCTTGATCATTCCCTGGAAGTTCTTCCTCTGCTACACTAAAAACAGGTACTCCAAAATCTTTTTCTAACTGCTGTAATACAGGAGCTGAAACCATGTCGGCTTGAATCATGTCTTGAAAAACATTTCTTTTTTCTGCTGACATAGCATCTTGAGCATATGTTTTTATTTTGAATAACCTATCAGACATTCCGTTAACAACTATATCAACAAATTTAGGAATAATTGGCACTGGAGTCCAGTCTAAGTTTAAGTGACTTAGATCACCATCTACTGAAATTTCATTTTTATATTTAGCAATAGATTGCTCTCCTCTGGCATAAAGCCTTAATCTATTAAAGTCTGCCCATTGATTATAGAACCTACATGAACCACTATCTCTCCTAAACCACTCATACTGTATTGCTTGTCCTACTTTCAATCCAAACTCCATTTGACCTTTTACGGAATCCGATTCAAATTGATCAGGAAAAGCAGCAGAGTTAACTTGTATATTTACATCTTTCATTTGTTAAGTAATTGACTAACCGAGGCTGTATTATTATATCTTGCAAAGTTAATGCTTATTTTTGATTTTTCTTTAGCAGGGGTGTACAAGTGCTTTTGATTCGCCATTATAGCTAAACCTGAACTAATAGAAGCATCAAACTTGGTTCTGTTATTTATATCAAACTTGGCCCAGTCTTCTAAAGTTCTATGAAAATAACATATACCCATATCATCTTTATCTCTATAACTCCCCTCCATATCTAAACCAACATATTTTTCTATGTATGATTCTATTGCAGAAGCGTGTGATTGTTTCACATCTTCACTTGAGTTGGGAATCCCACCTAATTCTTTTTCAGTTTTAGATAATTTATTAAATGTTTTATCAGGTCTATTTATACTAAAACCTCTGTAACCTCTATTTTTTAAATGATACAATAAACGAGGTTTATTGTTTTCACATAATATTGGCATTCCGAAAAACACACAAGCCATAAGTACTTCTTCAAAAAATATTTCAGCAGTTTGAGGCCGAGCTATATATTCTAAAAAAAACTCATTACTTGGAGCGTTACCCATATTAAACTTTGTTAAGCCATGCAAAGAACCGTTAGATCCTTTTCCAACTACAACTCCTGAAATATCATATGAATCACATCCAAATGTACCTAAGTGTTCATTACCTGGATATCGCTTTCCATTTTTAGTAATAACATTGTTTTGTAATGCCTTTTCTGGTAACCAAGATACAAAAAATCTTCCTCTTTTATTTGGTGACCAAATTACCCTTGTATCTTTAATTCCATTTTCCCAAGAAAAAGATCCTTGAGTAACATATCTGTCTATTATTAAAGAATCGTTGTAGTCTATTTGTTGATATATTTTAGTAAGATTAAATATTGACTGCTTACTTTCATCTCTAAATGCGTGAGACTCAGTTCTTGGAAACTGTCTATAAAATTCATTCAATGCATCTGGATCATTAGATAAAGAATCCACTTCGTTTTGCCAATAATTAATAGCTCCTTGATTTATCATTTCACCATCTATTCCCTTTATAGGCTTTTCAGGAGTTTCAAAAACAGGCATTCCATACATATCAATAAATCCTTCCATATTCCATTCCATAGGAATAAACAGACTATACAATCCGCTTTTTGTTTGTCCGTTTGAGTTACGTTTAGTAACATCAGAGTCGTAATATAATTTTTTAAAATTAGATCCACCTTTATCTAATGCGTTTGATGTTGAACCCATCATGCATTTCCCAATAACCTTACTACCTAAACGTAAACACGTTTTCGTAACTCGCCAGTTGTTTAAGATATTGTCTGGTCGCTCCCATTTACCACTTTCATCATGAACTAATAATTTTAATTTTTCACCATCATAACTATTATCTCCTGTATTCTTCCAGTCAATTGTTGTATCTAAACCTTCAAGCTCTTGATCTTCATTTAAATACATATTTTTTTTAGTAATCTTAGAAGCTGGAACTCTAAAAGCTAATTCAGTTTTTGGTTTATCCATACCATCCTGAATAGGTTTAAAAAAGAAAGGATAATTATTTGATATAGGGACAACCTTATCGGTAAACATTTTTTTTGCGTCAGAACCAGTTTTAGACAATATACCTATCCTTGCGTCTTTTGTAATCGTGCCTATATTTGCACACTCCTCGGAAGCCATAAACGAAAAACCTGAACGTCTAATTTTTAAATAATCATTACCAAAACTTCTTTTATCGGCCTTGCAAGCTTCCCAATGTATATAAAAAATTCTATTTGCTTCCCTAAAGTCAGGTAGACCAACATCAATTTTAGTATGCTGTATGTACATCCAGTGAGAACCAGTTATGTATGTAGGTTTCCCATTATTCATAAACCAATAACCTTGTTCTCTATAATCAAATTGACTTTCTATGTAATCAACCCACTCATTTTTAAAACTTGCAGGAGCATCATGCCATTGAAAAATAGACTTTATTTTTTTTAAAGGTTTTGGTATTTCTTGAGGAGACCAGTGTTGTTCGTCTTTTTTTTCAGACCTCTTATATACTTCTTTAGATATTTTAGGAAGAGCAATGTTTAATCCTTGTATGTTTATTATTTGATCAATTTGACCTGTGCGTGAAATAACAACAAAATTATATTTTTCATTATAACCATAAGACCATGATTTAGCTTTGTTTTTTATAGACAAAACATTTTTTGGAACTATGTTAATAAGCTCAATATATAGTTTATTTTGACTTTCTTTCTGCAAATCCCTTTGGTGTGTTATTTACTTTAGTATCAACTCCTTCTAATAAATCTTTTTCTTCTTGTATTCTTTTTAATATTTCAAACGAATCAAATATTGCTAATTTTTTTGTTGCCGCTGCGTTTTTTAATTTATCTGCCGCAAGGTCATCTTCACTATCATATTTAATAATATCTGCCTTTGCCACTTTAATTAATTGCTGTACAGCTAACTCACCAGCTTTTATAATCTCTCTTTTTATGTTTTTTATATCCATCTTGATTTCGATTATATTTAAGTTTTAGTTTATCTGCTTTATCCTCCCAATCAGATTTTTATTTATTAATATTTTTTTTATTCATAATCAGAAACTTTGTAAAACATTACAAAAACCTTTCTACCTTCTTCCCAAGATACATTAGGATATTTGCTATGAAAATAACTTGAAGGATATGAAACCAATCTATTTTCTTCATAACCAACAACCGTACTTAATCTCCATCTATCTAAATTATTAGCATCTACTTTTATTATTTTATCATAATCAGTATCACTAATATCTTTAGGTAACTCTCTACCATAAACATCATGTTCCCATAATGCTGTACCATGCAAATTTTCTTTTTCTCTGGGCGATAAATAAAGAACTAAAGCTCTATCAGGTTTCTCACCTTTAATATTTAAATCAGAATGAATACGCCAAGAAACGTCTAATTTATCTGTAGCAATTCTAAAAAAACTTAAAATATTTTTAATTTCCTTACCCTCAATAATAGATATTTTTTGTGTTATGTATTTATCAAACTCTTCATTTGATTGTTGAATATGAAAATCTTTGTTTCCAGCTTCAGTTTTTTTAAACTCATTACTGTCTAAATGTTTATTGGCTATTTCAAAAAGATTTTTTTGCACAAAATCATCTACAATATATATCATAAAGAAAAAGTTATATTGTTGGTAAACATCCTATAAAGTCTTTCTCCATCAACATTAAATTCATATTCACTTTCTGGTTGATAAGAAATCTCATCACCAACTTTTAAACCCATACTTAAAAGCTGATCGTTAATGTATTTAATAGTTCCGAACAAAGGTTCTTCTGTAATAGATTTTTTAATAAAAGAATCTTTTGAAGCAGATGGTTTTATAAAACAATATTTATTATAACCTTTCCATTCTTTATTTTGTTTGTATAAAAAGAATTGATCAGGATCAACAAAAAACAAGTCATCTTTAAAATAACTTTTACCGCTTTTTCTTCGGCCCTGCATATCGTTATAAAACTTAAATACATTATGATGAACTAAAAGGGTGTCTCCTTCTTTTACAGGCCCTGAGTAATCTATAGGTGTTGATACTACAACAGCATAACGATTAGACGCGCTATGGTCTTCTTCTGAAGTACTTATGATAAAATCAGTTTCACCATATTTTTTTGTATTATCGTATCTCTTATTATTATAAGGTTTTACAATAAACGAGTAAGGAGATTTCATTTTATTTAATTTAGACTAAATTATTTTCAGTTTTTAAAACTGTTTTTTTATCAAATACACTTGGTTTTTCTTTTTCGTCTTTTGACATTTTTTCCCAAAGTATATCTTTCCAATCTTTTTTAATAATTTTTTTCATATTAAAAAT
>Ga0307996_1000049_pt1 | contig 31748 bp, 21 predicted proteins | sample Davwhametageno35_FD_203143 | JGI IMG/M metagenome (GOLD analysis project Ga0307996, IMG submission 203143) | Marine microbial communities from Davis Island wharf, Antarctic Ocean - #35 | ecosystem: Environmental > Aquatic > Marine > Unclassified | place: Antarctic Ocean: Davis Island wharf...
CTAAAAGTCAATTATTGAGTAGTTTATTCAAATTAATCTGAATACAAATATATATCTTTGTGATTCAGAATTTTATTATGAAGATTTTAATTATCAACGGTCCTAACTTAAACCTTCTCGGTAAACGGGAAAAAAAAATTTATGGCGAAAATTCGTTTGAGGATTATTACAAAACTCTTCAAAATGAATTTACAACTATCGATTTTGAATACTTTCAAAATAATGTAGAAGGTGAATTAATTAATAAACTCCATGACGTCGGGTTTAGTTATGCTGCCATTGTTATGAATGCAGGAGCATACACACATACATCTATAGGAATTGGAGATGCTATTGCAGGAATTGAAACCCCTGTAATTGAAGTGCATATTTCTAATGTTTACGCTCGAGAAGAATATAGACATCAATCTTTGATGGCAAAAAATTGTATTGGTGTAATTGCAGGTATGGGTTTAAACTCATACCGATTAGCAGTTTTACATTTTCTATCCTTAAAAAATTAAGTTGAACATTAGTTCAAACATCTGGAAGCTTTATGTGATAAAAGCATCGAAATGGCTGATGCTTTTTATGCCTATAATTTGGTTGTTTTATCAAGAAAACTGCCTTGGCTTAACAGATTTATTCATTATTCAAAGTATCTACTCCGTTACAATAGCTTTAATTGAAATCCCATCTGGCTATATTGCCGATGTTCTGGGAAGGAGAAACTCTATGATTATAGGTATGTTTTTCGGTTTCATTGGAATGATAATATATTCTTTCTCTTTTGGATTTGAAGGTTTCTTAATGGCTGCCCTTTCATTAGGTATTGGCCAGAGTTTTATTTCCGGATCTGATACTGCTTTAATGTATGATTCACTTGTTCAACTCAAGAGAAGTAATGAATTTATTAAACTGGAAGGACGCACTATTTCTATGGGAAACTTAGCTGAAGCATTTGCATTTATTGTTGGTGGATTATTAGCCGAAATTAGTTTAAGAACTCCTTTCTATTTTCAGGTAGGAATTGCTTTTATAGGTTTTGTAATTGCAACCCTCTTAGTTGAACCAAAAATGGACCGTTTAAAAGATGGAAAATCTAAACCTTGGAAAAACATTAAAAATATTATTCGATATTCATTAAAAGAGAACCTAACCTTACGTTATTACATTTTATACTCTTCAATTATTGGTTGCGGGACGCTAACAATGGCTTGGTTTAGTCAGCCATATTTTATTTCAATCGGTATTAATAGTAAATTCTATTTTGGATTATTAGGCGCTATACTCAACTTAGCAGTAGCTATCCCCTCTTTCTATGCTCACAAGATTGAAGAAAGCATTAAAACAAAGACCTTACTCATTTTAATACTCCTGCTAATTTGTATCTGCTATTTTACAATGAGTTTAACTACCAGTTTATGGGGACTGCTTTTATTACTTCTATTTTATATTACTAGAGGTGTTGCCACACCAGTACTTCGGGACTATATGAATAGACATATCCCGTCTGAAATGCGAGCAACGGTAATGTCTATCAGAAGTTTTATTATTAGAATTTTATTTGCATCTATCTCTCCATTTTTTGGATATTTAGCTGATGTTTACAGTTTACATCAAGCCTTACTTTTTTCTGGAATCTTATTTTTAATTTTAGGTGGATCTGCGTTACTCTTTTTGCTGAGTAAAAACATTAAATCCTATTAACGAACAGTTGTTAATTCTTTAAAAAGTAAACTCACTTTAGTTTCTGAATACAAATTACTTTTATAACTTATAAGAAGTATTCCTATGACTAAAAAAATTCTGTTAAGTTTGTTCATCTTGCTAATGGCTGCCGCAAGCATTATTGCATACAACTTCTATAAAAATGTACAACAACCCGTTAACAAAACATCCTTTGAAGCCGTCCCTCAAAATGCTGCTTTAATTCTAAGAGAAAACAATTTTACTGCTTTATTCAATAAGCTATCAACCACTAATATTATTTGGGAAGATTTAATTTATAATACAGAAATAGCGCAACAAACGCATAACAATTTACATTATTTAGACTCTCTTTTAAGTGGTCCATTTAAGCCTCTTTTTATTGACAAACCTATTTTAACATCTCTTCATCTTTCTGGTGCTAATGATTTTGGGTTTATTTTTTACATCCAAATAAGTGATGACACTACTGAAGATCAACTCATTCAAAAAATTAAAAATGTAACACGAAAGAACCCCCAAGTTAGAAAATACGATGGAGCAACAATCCATATGCTACCTACAAATATTAATGCTAAAATTTCTGTAATCGTTTATCAAAATACACTTGCATTTAGCTACAGCACATCGTTAATCGAAGATGTTATCCGACAATTAAACACCGAAAGAAGTTTAATTAACAACACCAACTTCTCTAAAATGATTGCTAATTCAGGTCCATCTGAAGATGGAAACTTGTTTGTTAACACTAAATATTTTTCTAAATTTATTAATCAATATATTAATAAATCTACTAAGAAGTACGCTACTAACTTAGATAATTACACCAACTGGACAGAATTAGATCTCAACATAAAATCAAACAGCATAAGTTTAAACGGTTTCAGCTTTTCTGATGATAAAAATTGGGTGACATTATTTAAAAATCAAAAACATCAAGATATTGATGTTATTTCTATTGCTCCATTTAATACCGCATTTCTATATCATTATGGCTTGAGTAATTCTAAAAGCTTTTTTGATAATAGAAAGCTTTCATTGAAAAACAGTAATCAATTTTTTAGTTTTCAGAAATATTTAAATGACCAAACACAAAAATACAGCATAGATTTAGAGGAAGAATTACTCGCTAATATTGGTAACGAAGTTTCTTTTATTATTACAGAATCGTTAACCGAAGACTTTTCTAATAACAAGTTTGTTATTTTCCAAACAAATAATATCAAAAAAACAACAGCAGATTTACTAAGTATTTCATCAAAAGTAAATGAAGAAGAATTTGAGTTGATTGATTTTAATGACTACTCTATTAATAAAATTGGACTTAAAAATATGTTTACCAATCTACTTGGTAAGCCTTTTGTTAACCTAGAACATCATTTTTATACTATAATTGATACTTATGTAGTTTTTGGAAATTCTGAAAGTGGTTTAAAAAAATTCATCACGAATGTTATCAATGAAAAAACATTGCAAAACGACCAAAACTTTACGGCCTTTAATGACAACCTATCGTCAACAAGTAACATTTTTATTTACAACAATATTGCGCGCTCCATAAAGCTATATAAGCAATTTTCTATAGAAAAATATTTGCCTATTTATGATACTAAAATTCATATGTTTAGAAAATTTGAAGCACTATCGCTTCAGATAAGCACCGAAAAAAATGGATTATACTATAACAACATTCATTTAAAGTATAACCCGATTTACAAGCAAGAAACAGCATCTCTTTGGGAATTAATGGTAGATACATCTGTCAGCTCTACTCCGCATATTGTTCTGAATCATAAAACCAAAGCTAAAGAGATATTTGTACAGGATGATGCAAATAAAATCTACTTAATTAGCAACATTGGCAAAGTAATATGGACCAAACAATTACAAGGTCCAATTATCGGAGGAATACACCAAATTGATGTTTATAAAAACAACAAACTACAACTCTTGTTTAATACCAAATCAAAAATTTACTTAATTGATAGAAACGGAAACAATGTAGAGAGCTACCCTGTAAAGCTGCCAAGCAATGCGAGTAACGGAGTAACTCCTTTAGACTATTCACACAATAGAAATTACCGTTTAATTATTGGTTGTGAAGATAATATAGTTTACAACTATGATATTACTGGGGCAAAGACTAAAGGCTGGGAATATAAATCAGAAAGCAGTGCTGCGACAGGAAAAATATGGCATTTTTCTAATGCTAATAAGGATTATATTGTTATCCCATTAAAAAATGGAAAGGTTAAAGTGATACAAAGAAATGGTAAAGATAGGTTAACAATCAAAAACAAACTTGAAGTTGCTTTAAACCCAATTTATTTAAAAGTAGGAAATACATTAGCGAATACTTATTTAACAACTATGGATTCTTCAGGAAATATTAGCCAGTTAAACCTAAATGGGAAGATCTCATTGATTATAAATGACTATAACCAACCAGGAGCAAAATTCAATTTCTTTGATTTTGATACTAATAATTCTAAAGATTTTGCCATTGCTTATGAAAACAACATAAAAATAGTTGATAGAGATAAAAAGGAATTGTACAGCAATACTTTTGAAACGGCTATTACACAGACTCCATTATTTTTTAAACTATCCGACAAAACTACTCAGCTAGGAATTGTAACTGAAAATCAGATTTATTTAATAAACGCTAATGGTACTCTTTTAGAAGGGTTCCCCTTATCAGGTTCAACCCCATTTAGTATTGATGATCTTAATAATGATAACACATCAAATTTAGTGGTAGCTCATGGTAAAATGATTTACACGTATAATTTAAAGTAATTAATATTTCTTTAACTTTTTAATACTTCATTTTTGTAATAAGAAAACAAATATTTTGTTTTTTTGTTAAAGATTTTGAAACCACATTAAATGAACTCTATATCAACATTGTTAAAACCTCCTACACTATTTATAGTTCTCTTTATAACATCCTCTTTATTTGGACAAATAAAAAAAGAGAATAAACTACTTATTGGTAGATTAGAACTTTCTGAAAAACAATACAAAAGTGCTATTGAAAAGTTTAATTACATCATTAAAAATGATCCTCCCAATTACGAACCTTACTATTATAGAGGAATAGCGAAATTGGAGCTAGGAGATATTGTTGGTGCCGAAAATGACTTTACAGAAGCTATTAAACTTAGACCACTTTTTATAGACAACTATATTATCAGAGCATCTACAAGAGATCGGTTATTTAATTATGAAGGTGCTTTTAATGACTTTGAGACTGCCCTATCAATTGACCCGACTAATTCTGACATCTATTTAAATAGAGCCATTACACACAATTCTCTTCATAATTATGAAAAAGCTATTTATGATTGTGAAAAAGCACTGCGCTATTATAGTAACAAAGAATTGGTTTATCTCATAAGAGGAATGTCTGAGTTAGGTTTAAAAAATTATTATAAAGCCATAAACGATTTTAATGTTATAATAAAAAGTAATCCCAGAAAAGCCAACACGTATGTAAGAAGAGCAACTGCTCAGTATTATTTATTGCATTACAACTCTGCACTTAATGATATTAGTCGAGCGCTACATTTAGATGATAAAAACAGTTATGCCTACTTTCAACGTGCTATGGTTTACAATAAAATAGACCACAAGGATGATGCACTTAAAGATTTAAATACAGTTTTAGAACTCTCTCCTAATTCTACTTCCGCATATTATAATAGAGCTTTAATTTATACAGATAATGAATCCTATCAATTAGCTTTAGCAGATTATGAAAAGGTTATTCTACTCAATTCTAAAAATATATTAGCTTATTATAATCGAGCAATAATCTATAATCGCTTAAAGAAGTTAAGATTAGCCAGAATAGATATTGAAAAGGTAATTGAGATTTATCCCGATTTTGTAGATGCCTATAAATTAAGAGCTAATTTAAAACAACAAACTGGAGATTATATTGGTGCAAATCAAGATAAGCAAACAGCAGAGATTATTAATAGTACCAAACTTGATATTACTGATAGCTTAAAAAGAAATGAAGAACTAAATATTGCCAAAGTAACTTCATTTAGTAATGGAGATAATAAAAATGTTACCCAAATATCCAATACAGAGATTGCGTTAGTTAGTCCTTATTATATTAGCTTATTGGCATCCAACAACCATAAACGAATAATCGATTCGTGGAACAAGAAAAACAACTCTTATTCAGCTTACTTTTTATTGAATGATAATGATGAGATTAATGAAACACTGAAAAATAAAAAATTAGCAGCTTTAAACGAACAAATTTTATTGGACTATAGAAATGGTGAATTGTACTTAAAACGAGCAGTTATTAATGCCTCATTAAGTGTTTACGATAGAGCAATTATGGATTTCAATAAATCCTTACATTTAGATACTGATAACTATATGGCTTATTTTGGTAAAGCAAATATGTTGTATCAAATATTTCAGAAAGATGAAACAAGTAGCTATAGTTTAAATATGGTTATTAAAGACTATGACAAATGTATTGCACTTAACTCGAAATTCACTTATGCTTACTTTAACAGAGCTTATCTGAAATTTCAAAATAAAAATTACATTGGTGCTATTGAAGATTATAGTAAAGCCATTAGTTTATCTCCATCATTTGCTGAAGCTTACCTCAATAGAGCTTTAATCTTATTAATTTTAGAAAACAACGACCAAGCTTGTAAAGATTTAAGTAAAGCTGGTGAATTAGGAATTACAAAAGGGTACTCCTTAATTAGTAAATATTGCAGCAAATAATCATTTACAGTTAAAAAATAGCTTCTAGATTAAGTCAACTTTTTTAGAAGAAAATACTCAAAAAAAAAGGCTAGATGGTATACTATCGAGCCTTTTTATTTATTCACAAATTTGTAATTATAATAAATCTAGTTAATTTTTCTTAGCAGGTGATAATTTTTGTTTTACCTCTACCTCTTCATAAGCCTCAACGATATCATCAACTTTAATATCATTAAAGTTTTCGATGTTCAATCCACATTCGTATCCTTTACCAACATCTTTTGCATCATCTTTATATCTTTTTAAAGATCCTAATTCCCCAGTATAAACAACAACTCCGTCTCTAATTAAACGAACCTTACTATTTCTACTAATCTTACCAGACTGAACCATACAACCTGCAATAGTTCCGACTTTAGATACTTTAAATATTTCTCTAATCTCAACAGTTGCAACAATTTTCTCTTCAATTTTAGCTGCAAGCATTCCTTCCATTGCATCTCTAATTTCATCGATAGCAGCATAAATAATAGAATATAATCTAATATCAATTTGCTCTCTTTCTGCAACTCTTCTAGCTTCAGCAGATGGTCTAACTTGGAACCCAACAATAATTGCTTCCGAAGCAGCCGCCAACATCACATCAGTTTCAGAAATTGCACCAACAGATTTGTGTATAATATTTACTTCAATCTGATCAGTAGATAGTTTCTGTAAAGAATCAGAAAGTGCTTCAATAGATCCATCAACATCACCTTTAATAATAACGTTTAATTCCTTAAAGTCTCCAATCGCTAATCTTCTACCAATTTCATCAAGCGTAATATGTTTCTGAGTTCTCACTCCTTGTTCTCTTTGTAATTGTAATCTTCTTTCAGCAATTGCTCTAGCTTCCTTCTCATCATCCATGATATGAAATTTATCACCAGAATTTGGTGCTCCATTCAACCCTAATAATGATACCGGAGTAGAAGGCCCTGCAACTAACATGTTACGTCCTTGGTCATCAAACATTGCTTTTACCCTTCCGCTATAACCTCCAGCTAAAACAACATCTCCTATATTTACTGTCCCAGCCTGTACTAAAATAGTAGATAAATACCCTCTACCTTTATCAAGCTCTGATTCTACAACAGTTCCTACACCATTTTTATTAGCATTAGCTTTTAACTCTAACATTTCTGCTTCAAGTATAACTTTCTCTAATAATTCCTCTACACCTTGTCCTGTTTTAGCAGAGATATCTTGGTGTTGGAATTTCCCACCCCATTCTTCTACTAATATATTCATTTGAGAGAGTTCTTCCTTCAATTTGTCAGAAGTAACTCCATCTCTATCAATCTTATTAAATGCAAATACAATTGGTACTCCTGCCGCTTGTGCGTGATTAATTGCTTCTTTTGTTTGAGGCATCACGTTATCATCAGCTGCTATTACAACAATAACTACATCTGTAACCTGTGCACCCCTAGCACGCATAGCTGTAAACGCTTCGTGACCTGGTGTATCTAAGAATGCGATTCTCTTACCATCTTTCACTTCCACAGAGTAAGCACCAATATGTTGTGTTATACCACCTGCTTCACCTTGTATTACATTCGCTTTTCTAATGTAATCTAATAATGAAGTTTTACCGTGATCAACGTGTCCCATCACCGTAATAATTGGAGCTCTATCTTCTTTATCCTCTTCTTTGTCTTCTATATCAAAGTCAACTTCGTTTTCTTCAGTGGCAGAAATAAATTCAACCATAAACCCATGCTCTTCAGCAATGATGGTTAATGTTTCGGCATCTAGTCGTTGATTAATAGAAACGAACATTCCTAAACTCATACAAGCACCAATAATATCATTTACTCCGATATCCATCATACTTGCCAGTTCACTTACTGTTACAAATTCAGTAAGTTTAAGCACTCGCTTTTCAGCTGCTTGTATTTCTGCTGCAATGTCAGCTTGATCACTTGCTGCTTGTCTTTTATCTTTTCTGTGTTTTACACCTTTCTTTTTACCACCGCCAGTTAATCTAGCCAAGGTTGCTTTAATTTGCGCTTGAACTTGATCCTCAGTTAATTCAGCTCGTTTTTCAACTCTAGCTCCTCTTGGTTTCGGCTTCCCTTTTACAAATGGTTTTCTCTTTTCAGTTGACACATCAACCTTACGAACAATTCTCTTTCTTTTCTTTTTTGTATCAATGTCTCTAGAAGATGATGCAACAGGCTTTTTAATCTTTTTAGGTAATTCGATTTTTCCTAAAACTTTTGGAGCTTCTAATTTTTCGTATTTTGTTTTAATTTCTTCAGGAACCTTTTTTACTAGAACTGATGTTTCAACCTTCTTAGGTTCCTCTTTCTTCGCATCAACAACCTTAACAAGTTTATCTATCTTGACAGGTTTTACAGCTTCCACCTCTTTAACAGGATTCTTCTTACTTGGTCTTGTCTTAAGGTTAATTTTCCCAAGATCAATTTTTCCAAGAACTTTAAAGTCGCCATCTTCTTCAGAATCCTTAACTTCTTCGATTATTGGAGTTTTATTTACCGGAACTATAACTTTTTCATCTACAATCTCTTCAACCTTTTCTTCAACTATTTCTTCAACAACTGCCTCAGGAATAGATTCAGGAACAACTTCAACCTCTTTTTCAGACACTATTCCTTGAACTTGTTCTAAGGTAATTGTTTCTTTTTCTGTACCAATAGATACTTTTTGAGATTCCTCTCTCGCACTAATCTGAGATTGAAATTCTGCTTGTAAAATGCTATAAGTTCCACCATCAATTTTTGTATTAGGATTACTCTCAACCGAAATACCTTTTGATACTAAAAAATCTATAAGTGTATGTATCCCTACATTAAATTCCCTTGCTACTTTACTTAATCTTTTTACTCCTCCAGCCATTTGTTCTTTGCTCTTTTCAATCAGTATTAATACTACTAAAGTATTTATTATATTTTAATAAACTATCCGTTAGGTTTATTAATCTTCAAATTCTTGTTTTAAGACTCTCATCAGGTCCTCAACAGTTTCAATTTCTAAATCAGTTCTTCTTACTAATTCTTCAACAGATTGTTCGATTACACTCTTTGCAGAATCACATCCAATAGATTTTAGTTCTGCAATCACCCAGCCTTCTATCTCATCTTTAAATTCATCTAATGCAACGTCATCATTATCATCTTCATCAACATCTCTATACACATCAATATCAAAACCAACAAGTTCTCCTGCTAATTTAATATTAAATCCTCCTCTACCTATTGCTAAAGAAACTTGATCAGGCTTTAAGAAAACCTCTGCTGTCATTTTAGTTCTATCCAATTTAATTGCAGTTACTTTTGCTGGACTTAAAGATCGTTGTATAAACAACTCTGTATTTGCAGAATAGTTTATTACATCAATATTTTCATTTCTCAGCTCTCTAACTATTCCGTGGATTCTTGCACCTTTCATTCCAACACAAGCTCCAACAGGATCAATTCTATCATCATAAGATTCTACAGCAACTTTTGCTCTTTCTCCTGGTGCTCTTACAATATTTTTAATTGTAATTAACCCATCATAAATCTCAGGCACCTCTAGTTCGAATAAACGCTCTAAAAATAATGGAGATGTTCTTGATAAGATAATTAATGGTTTGTTATTTTTCATTTCAACTCTAACCACTACTGCTCTTACAGTATCTCCTTTTCTAAATCTATCGTTAGAAATTTGTTCTGTTTTTGGAAGAATCAATTCATTATCTTCATCATCCAAAATTAAAATCTCTCTTTTCCAAACTTGGTAAACTTCACCGGTAATTAAATCACCAACTCTATCCTTGTATGAAGCGTAGATATTATCTTTTTCTAATTCCATAATTTTAGACATCAAGTTTTGTCTTAACGACAATACTATTCTTCGTCCAAAACCTTCCATTTTTACTTCCTCAGAAACTTCTTCACCAATCTCGAAATCCGGTTCAATCAAAATAGCCTCCGTATAAGAAATTTCTTTATTGCCATCCTCTACCTCTCCATCGTGAACAATCTCTCTATTCCTCCAAATCTCTAAATCTCCTTTATCAACATTTACGATAAAATCGAAATTTTCATCATCTCCAAATTGTCTTTTAATAGTGCTTCTAAAAACACTTTCCAAAATGTTCATTAGGGTTGCTCTATCAATATCTTTGAACTCTTTAAATTCCTGAAACGAATCTATTAAACTTAAACTTTCCATCTATTGGTTATTTAAACGATATAATTATCGTTGTTTCTTTTATGTTATTAAATTTTATTTTCTCTTGCTTAACAATAGTTTCCTTCTTCTTCCTCCCTTCAATTCTTTCCTTATAAGAATGCTCTACTACTATTTCTTCTTCAGTCACTTCTACCAACTCACCCTTCACAACTAAACCTTCAATTGGCACAACTTTAACATCTCTTCCTATGTTCTTTTTATATTGTTCAATTACACGAAGTGGTTTATCTAAACCAGCAGAAGAAACATTCATTTCAAAATCTTCTACCTCTCTATCTAAACTATTATCGATTACTTTACTAATCTCTATACAATCTGTAACAGAAATTCCATCGTAACTGTCAATCTCAATTGAAATTGTATTACCTTCTCCAATTTCCAACTCTACTAGAAAACAATTGTTTTCAGTCAGTTTATCTTGGATTAATTCTAATATTTGTTCTTTTCCTATCATTTTTATCCCAAAGAAAAAGGGAACTTTTCGTTCCCTCCACTAATCCTCTCTATTTTCGATACCGCAAATATAACCAAAATATACAGTCTCACAAGATTTTACGAATAAAAAAAGCCTCAACCAATATAGTTGAGACTTTTTTAAAATAAGCTAGCTTATTTTTTCTTTGCACCAGTTGCAACAACATCAAACTTAACGTCAGCAGATACATCTTTGTGTAATCTGATAGAGGCTTCATAAGAACCTAAGCTCTTAATTGCGTCACCTTTAATTTTAACGTATTTACGATCAACTTTATGTCCTGCTTTGTCAATAGCTTCAGCTAATTGAGCTGTAGTTACAGAACCAAAGATTTTCCCTTTTTCTCCTGCTTTTACAGCTACAACTACTATCATCTCATTAAGAGCATTCGCAGTATTTTGAGCTTCATCTTTTATTTTCTTATTCTTAACAGCACTTTGTCTAAGGTTTTCCTCTAACATTTTAATTGCTGATGGAGTAGCTAAAGCAGCTATTCCTTTAGGAATTAAAAAATTTCTACCAAATCCGTTTTTCACGTCAACGATTTCATCTTTAAACCCTAAGTGTTCTTTATTTTCTCTTAGTATAACTTTCATTTCTTTATTTATTAGAATAAATAACTCAGGCAAAGCCTGTTACTTAAGCATATCTGCTACATAAGGCATTAATGCTAAATGTCTCGCTCTTTTTACAGCTTGCGAAACTTTTCTTTGATACTTTAAAGATGTACCAGTAATTCTTCTTGGCAACAACTTACCTTGTTCGTTTACGAACTGCAACAAGAATTTTTCATCTTTATAATCAATATATTTAATTCTATTTTTTTGAAATCTACAGTATTTATCTCTCGTTAATTCAATATCAGGAGCAGTTAAATATCTGATTTCTGAGCTATTTTCAGCCATGTCTTTTTAATTTTTTTGGGTTAGTAGTGGATTATTACTTTTTTCTCTGAGGACGTGATTCAACGAAAGCGATTGCATGCTTGTCCAAAGAAACTGTTAAGAAACGCATTATTTTTTCGTCTCTTTTTAAGTTCACTTCCATATCAGCGATACCTTCTCCTTCCATTTCGTACTCAAACAAATGGTAAAAACCAGTTGATTTTTTTTGAATTGGATAAGCCAATTTTTTTAATCCCCAATCTTCTGAATGCATAAGCTTAGCGCCAGCTTCTTTCAAAGATTTTTTAAACTTTACAACTGTCTCCTTCACCTGCTCAGCAGATAAAACGGGAGTTAAAATGAAGACAGTTTCATAACGTTTTGTCATTTTTTTTAATTTTAGTTATCCCTTCAATTTTTGAAGGTCTGCAAAAGTAAGAAATTAATATCGATTTACAAATCGTTAACACCTCAGATTTTATGAACTTTATATCAGGACCTTATAATAGCCTATGTGCTATATCTTTTTCATTTGACATTTCGACTTCGTTAAATGAGTAAAAAAAGAAGAATGCCGCAATCCCTAAGGTAAATCGTTATTGAAAAATAAATTCATCAAATCAAAAAACAAACCCCAAAATAAAATTATATTTGTTACTCATTAATTAAGGTATGGAGAACTACATTGTTTCTGCAAGAAAGTACAGACCAACAACATTCGATTCTGTTGTAGGACAACTTTCTATTACATCTACCTTAAAAAATGCTATTAAAAGCGAACATCTAGCGCAGGCTTTTTTATTTTGCGGACCAAGAGGTGTTGGAAAAACTACTTGCGCTAGGATTTTAGCAAAAACAATTAACTGTTCCAATGTTAGTGATAAAATTGAACCATGTAATGAATGTGAATCATGTAAATCTTTTGATGAAGGTAGATCTTTAAATATTCAAGAATTAGATGGTGCCTCTAACAATAGTGTTGAAGACATTAGAAATTTAATTGATCAAGTCAGTTTTGCTCCACAATTAGGATCTCATAAAATCTACATTCTTGATGAGGTTCATATGCTTTCCTCTTCAGCTTTTAATGCTTTTTTAAAGACATTAGAAGAACCACCAAAACATGCTATTTTCATTTTAGCAACTACAGAAAAACATAAGATTATACCAACTATACTTTCTAGATGTCAGATTTTTGATTTTAATAGAATTAAAATTAACGATATCTCTTCTCATTTAGCAGGAATTGCTAAAATGGAAAAAGTAGCAGCTGAAGAAGATGGGTTAAACATCATCGCTCAAAAAGCTGATGGAGCATTAAGAGATGCCCTATCTATGTTTGATCAAATTATTAGTTTTTCTGGAGGAACAATAACATATAAAGATGTTGTTGAAAATTTAAACATTCTCGATTACGATTATTACTTTAAGGTAACTAATTCAATTCTATCTAATAACATTGGCGATTCATTACTCTTGTTCAATGAGGTTTTAAACAATGGCTTTGATGGTCATAACTTTATTAACGGATTAGCTGAGCACATAAGAAACCTTTTGGTTTGCCAAGATGCGAGCACTATTGTTCTACTAGAAGCTGGAGCTACTATAAAAGACAAATATCTTGCTCAAGCAAAAGCATCGAACACCAGTCAACTGATACACTTTTTAAACATCACCACGAAATCGGACACCCAATACAAGGCAAGTAAAAATCAACGACTCCTCGTAGAGGTAATGTTAATGGAACTTTGTTCGATCGACAGCCAAATGGCTGAAAAAAAAAAATCTTAATAAATCTTCCGTTTAATCATAAAGGAAATTTAACAAGACCAAAAACTGAACAAAGTAAGAATCCTGCAATGGATGCCTCACTTAAAAAAACTGGCGTAAATTACTCTTTACCAGAACCAAGTACTTCTTTAATTGCACAAGAACCAAAAGCTAGTCTTAGCGCTGTACTTCCACCTAAATTTGAGGAAAAGAAAACAGGAAAACCTACACTAAAAAGAAGCTCAACACGCTCGCTGGCAAATTCTATATCAATAAATCCTGCAACGCAGAAAAAAGACACCGATAAAGAAGCTGAAATAGATATTAGGAACAGACCACGAAAAGACTTTACAGCTACAGAATTTTCCAACGCTTTAAGAAGTTATAAAACCATTCTTAAAGAAAAAGGAAAAGACAGTTTAGCCTCTATTTTTGAAGAAACTCCTGAACTAAAAGAAAACATTATATACTTACGTATTGAAAATAAAGCTTTAAGTGATGAATTTTATAATCAAAAATCTGATTTTTTAGATTTCATCAGAAAAGAGCTTTCTAATTATGATATAGACGTAAAGTCCTCCATTAACAAAGACTTTAAAACCAAAAAGGCTTACACCCCCCAAGAAAAATTTATTAAGATGAGCGAGAACAACCCTCAACTTAAAGAGCTTGTTAAAGCACTAAACATGGATGTTGGTTACGCCTAAATTTTCTAATATTTTTTCGATATATTTGGTGTTCATTTATCTTAACCTAATAATAGAACAATGAATATTAAAGCATTAAAATTATCATTTGTAATTATTACAAGCCTAATAATGGTTGCTTGTGGTGGTAACTTTAAAGAAGACAGCAATAAAGCTTCTTATAAATATGAATATGAAACTGTTGAGGGTGATGTATTAAATACATTTATCTACACATTAGACAATGGTTTGAAAGTTTACATGTCTGTAAATAAAGATGAGCCAAGAATCCAAACCAACGTTGCAGTAAATACAGGAAGCAAACAAGATCCTGCTGATGCTACTGGTTTAGCGCACTATTTAGAGCACATGGTATTTAAAGGGACTTCAAAACTTGCTACGATCAATTGGTCAGAAGAGAAGATTTTATTGCAACGCATTTCTGACTTATATGAATTAAGAAGAACTGTTACAGATGTAGCTGAGCGAACTGCCATTTATCATCAAATTGATAGTCTTTCAGGAGAGGCAGCTAAATTTGCTGTACCGAATGAATATGACAAGATGATTAGCTCTATTGGAGCTAAAGGAACAAATGCTTACACTTCTGTTGAAAGAACAGTATACATTAATGACATTCCTTCTAATGAATTTGAGAAATGGCTTGCTATTGAATCTGAAAGATTTGATGAATTAGTGCTTAGATTATTCCATACAGAATTAGAAGCTGTTTACGAAGAATACAACAGATCTCGTGACAATGATTATTGGTTATCTTATGAAACGATGTCTAAAGCATTGTTTAAAAAGCACCAATACGGAACGCAAACTACTATCGGCACAAGTGAGCATTTAAAAAATCCTTCAATGGAAAAAATTCACCAATATTTTAGTGAAAGATATGTTCCTAATAACATGGCTATTATTTTATCTGGTGATTTAGATCCAGACAATACAATAGATTTAATTATCAAGTATTTTGGAGCGTACGAATCTAAAGAAGTGCCAGTATTTAAAGCTGCGGTTGAAGATGAAGCGACAGAACCAGAATTTATTACTGTAAAAGGAAGTGATGCTGAATGGGTAAACGTTGGTTATAGATTACCAGGAATTGAGACTGAAGATATTTACATGCTAAATTTATTTGATGGTTTATTAAATAATGGTCAAGCAGGTTTAATTGATTTAGATTTAATTAAAGCTCAGAAAGTACTTGATGCATATTCTAGTCCACAAACAATGAAAGACTATTCAACATTTGAATTGTCGGGTAATCCAAGAGAAGGACAATCTTTAGAAGAAGTTAAAGATTTATTGTTAGCACAAGTTGAAAAAATTAAAGCTGGAGAATTTGAAGAATGGATGCTTCCTGCAGTTATCAAAGATTTTAAATTAAGTGAACAACAACGTAACCAATACAATTCTGCAAGAGCTGGCAAAATGACTAATGCTTTTATCATGGATCAAAACTGGTCAGATGTTGTTAAGACTAACGAGAAACTTAGTAAAGTGACTAAAGCTGATATTATTGCATTTGCCAATAAATATTTTAATAACAACTATGTAGTTGTTTATAAAGAAACTGGCGAAGGAGATAATCCTAAAGTTGAAAAACCACAAATTACTCAGGTTCCTTTAAATAGAGATACTGCTTCTGTTTTTGCAACTGAGTTTGAGAAAATGGATGCTACTAGAATGACACCTGTTTATGATGATTACAACACTGAGATTAAAGAAGACAAATTAGCATCTGGTGTGCCTCTTTATTATGTAAAAAACACAACTAACGAAACATTTAGTTTAAACTACATTTTAGACATGGGTTCTTATAGCGACAAAGAAATGGCTCTTGCTGTTGAATACTTAGAATACTTAGGAACTGATAAATATTCTGCTAATGAGTTACAATTAGAATTATTTAAACTTGGATTAAGCTATAGTGTTTATGCTGCACAAGAAAGAGTTTATGTTACTTTATCTGGATTAGATGAATCTTTAGAAGAAGGAATTAAACTTTTTGAGCACATTCTGGCAAATGTTCAACCAAACCAAGAAGCTTTTGAAAATGGTGTAGCTGACAAATTAAAAGATAGAGCTGATACTAAATTAAATAAAGGGGCTATTCTTTATGCTGGTTTAATGAACTATGGAGTGTATGGAGAAAATGCTCCAATTAAAGACATTCTAAGTGCAGATGAATTAAAAGGTTTAGATCCTAATAATTTAGTTGCAAAGATTAAGGAACTTACTTCTTATGAGCACTACATCTATTATTATGGAAGAAAGAACATTGAGGATGTAAAGACTTTATTAAACGAAAGTCATAAAACTCCAGAAACGTTAAAACCACTAATTGCAGCTATAGATTTTCCAGAATTAACAATGGAAAAAAACGTGGTTTACTTTGTTGATTACGATATGGTACAATCAGAAGTAATTATGCTTTCTAATGCTGGAGCTTATAATAAAGATTTAGCAGCAACGACTAAAGTGTTTAACCAGTATTTTGGTGGTGGTTTATCTTCTATTATCTTTCAAGAGATTAGAGAGTCTAAAGCATTGGCTTATTCTGCTTATGCAGCTTACACTACTCCTAAAAAACCAAACAAATCTCACTACGTAAGTGCTTACATTGGTACACAGGTTGATAAGTTAGCGGATGCTAAAAAAGCAATTATGGAGTTAATGAATGAAATGCCAGAAGTTGAGGGTCAATTTCAAGACTCTAAAATGGCTGCTTTAAAGAAGATTGAAACTTCAAGAACGAAACGTTCTAGCTTATTTTGGAAGTATTTATCTGCAAAAGAAATGGGAAGAGATTCTGATATTAATGAAGAAATTTATCCTCAAATTAAATCACTTCAATTGGCTGATTTAAAAACGTTTTTTAACAGCAACATTGCTGGAAAAAACTATACTTACTTAGTTATTGGAAACAAAGACTTAGTTAAGATGGATGTTTTAAAAGAAATGGGAGAAGTTAAAGAGTTATCTTTAGAAGAGATCTTCGGATACTAATTAAGAGACACAACAATACTAAAAGCCGAAGCATAACTGCTTCGGCTTTTTTAGTATAACAAAGTATTTTGTAGAATAACAGTTATCGGAACTATTTAAACTGTATTTAAAGTGAGTTAACGAGAAACTACACCTACCTAGTTATTGAAAATAAAGAACTCGTTAAAATGGTAATTCAAAAAAATAAGAACCGCTAAAGCGTTCTCTTTTGATGAGATATTCAGAGGTTAATTAAGAAACATAACAACATACAAAAGCCGAAGCAAGTATACTTCGGCTTTTTTAGAATCATTAGTCCTTCTATAACTCATTTAACAGTTGTAACAATTGTAAAAACTAACTGAAACAGTATTTAAAGCCTATATAAAACGAATATACACATCTCCATAAGATGTATCCGTAAATTCTTTTGTTTGAACATAAGTAATCATATCCTCTCCTGATTTCCATTGAGGTAAGTTATACTTCATTGATTCACCATAAGAAAAATTACATTCTATATTCCCAAGCTTCGCTAAGTGCGCTAAACAGTCAACTAGTACTTGAGTGTTCTCTGGAACAATATACTCTAAAGAAAGAGTTTTTAGCGGCTTGGACAATCCTTTTAAGACATCATACTCATAACCTTCAACATCAATCTTACAGAAAGCAGGAGTTCCGTACTTTTCAATTAAAACATCCATTGTTGTCATCTGAATTTCAATTGTATCTCCCCAATCTGCTCCTTTAAAACGATCTTCTTTCATTACATCTACATGCTCCTTAGAAAATGAAGATATCAATGTAGAACCTGAAACATACATTGTCGCTGTACTTTCTTTTTCACCAAGTCCTAACTTGATTAAATCAATCGTATCTCCAAAACGTTTTGTTAAGTGCTCATAACATTCTTTTTGAGGTTCTACAGCAACAACTTTTGCTCCTAGCTCTAAAAAGATAACTGTTCTATTTCCTTTGTTGGCTCCAACATCAAAAACAACATCGCCTTCTTTAATAAATTCAGCGTAAAAATCTTTTCTTTCTGCCTTTTTAAATACTGTTATTACTTTATTTTCTATATCTAAAGCGGCAGAATACAAACCTAATCCTCTTAAAATATTTCTTATTAATTTCTTCATTGTTCTATAATCTTATCCAATTAGTTAGACTGGTTCATTAATAAACTATTTATGCCTGTAAACCTATCTTGCATTCCTTCTTGCATTCCAGCCTCTTTATAACGATCATTCGTCATCATAATAATTTGCTGTAAAATATACCTTGCTCTATCAGAGTCAGATTTAACAGATTTTTTAGCCGCTCCCTTTAAAGAAACATAATATCTTAAATCATTCTCATATCTATCTACAAGAGAACCCATAATTGCGTTTCCTTTTTCATATTCTTCTAATCTATAGTAGTTCTCAGCAATTGACAACATAAAATAGTCATACGGAATATTTCTTTCTGGAATAGCTGCAAGACATTCATCTAACACTTCAATCGCTTTATCTTTCTGACCTGTTCTAATGAACTCAGTAGATAAACGTGCGAAATTGTTTCTGAAATTCATACACATTCTTCTGTTATTCTCATTCATGTATAAATCACTTTCCTTCATTCCTCCCCACTTAAATTGAGTCATTAAGTTTTTGTACATAATGTCAGTGTTAATCTCTCCCGTTTGTCCATCATAGGTTTTTGCCTTAAATGGAACTAAACGATAAGCTAAACCTTCTAATTGAAAGTGATCAGTTAATCCTAAATAACTATCCTTACCCGTAGTAATTGCAAAATAAACTGGTCTTTTCCAATCGTTAGCAGCCAATATATCCAAAATAATTAAATCATTTTTCATGATATAAGTCCTGCTAACTGTCCACTCAACATTCTCTAAAATCCTAGCTTCATTCTCTGGAGAAACTGTACCGTTAGCTAAAACTGTTGCTTTATCTACTGAAAGTTTAAAGTTCTTCGTTGGAAAGTAATCCACTTGTTTTCTTCCTTGTCCAACACCAACTTTAGATTTTGGAGTGTCATCAGCAACAAAAGCTATCATTTCATCTACATCTCTAAAACCTTTAACTTCTGGTCTTTCGTAAATAGGCAAATAGTCATTTGTACCTTGTCTAATTTTTGATTCAGGTAAACGCTGCGGAATACCATCTGCATCCCACGCTTTTCTTCTCATTTGCTCAATATACCAATCGGTATTTAACAAACTAAGATTCACAACTCTAACATCCGTACGGTAACGCAAAACCTCTTGCACATACCATAATGGGAAGGTATCATTATCTCCATTTGTAAATAAAATAGCATTAGGAGCACAAGAATTTAAATAATTCTTAGCAAAATCACTTGCTGTATAAATTCCATTTCTATCATGATCATCCCAATTTTGATTCGCCATTACTACTGGCACCAACAGTAAACATGCAACAGAAACACCGACTGCGCTAATTGTTTTTGGCATTTTTTTGCTCAGCATCTCAAACAATGCGTAAACTCCAACGGCTATCCAAATTGCAAACACATAAAAAGAGCCCACATAAGCGTAATCTCTTTCTCTTGGTTGTGGTGAAGGTGGATTCGTATAAAAATTAATCATCAATCCTGTAAAAAAGAACAATAACCCTAATACTAACCAATCCTTTGGATCTTTATAAAATTGATACACTAAGCCAATTAACCCTAATAAAAATGGTAACAAATAGTATTTGTTATGACCAGGATTATCCGTCATACTCAATGGTAATTTATCTTGATTTCCTAAACGTACTGCATCGATTGCTGAAATACCAGTCATCCAATTTCCATTTGTAATATCAGACGGTACAGTACTTTGTATATCATTTTGCTTACCTGCAAAATTCCACATAAAATACCTCCAATAAAGATGCCCCCATTGGTAATTAAACAAAAACGATAAATTCTCACCAAATGTTGGAACTTTTATTGTTTCTCCATTTGATGCTCTTTTATTCTTCCCTTTAATACCTCCACTCCACATTTCATAGTGGCTTTTATGGTGGGCTTGAGAACTCCACATTCGTGGTAAAAACCCAGATGCTTTACTATCGTAATTTGGCTTTGTTTTCTCTCCAGCATTTGTTTGCTCATACTTTCCAGTTTCTTTATTTTGATAATAAACTGGTTTACCTTCTTTATAAGGCTCGCTTGCATCTAAAGGCGTATTGTAAAATTGACCTGATAAAAATGGTGCAGCACCATATTGATCACGGTTTAAGTAAGACAATAAACTAAACGCATTCTCTGGATTATTTTCATCCATTGGAGGGTTTGCTGCTGACCGAACCATGATTACAGCATAAGTAGAATATCCAATTAAGATAACAGTTGTACAAAGAAGAATTGTATTCCAAACTACTTTTCCATTTTTCTGAGTATAATAAAGTCCTGTTGCTAATAATACTACAACTAAGAATATAAATGCTAACAATCCAGAATGGAATCCCATTCCTAAAGAGTTAACAAAAAACAACTCAAACTGAGCTCCTAAACTAACTGTCCCTGGTATAATACCAAACTGAACAGCTCCTAAAACTAACACAGAGAAACCTCCTGCAATCATAAAGTTTTTGAAGTTTAACCCTCTTGTTTTGAAATAATATAAGAATACCATTGCTGGTATTGCTAATAAATTTAACAGGTGAACTCCAATTGAAAGTCCCATTAAATAAGCTATAAAAACAATCCACCGTGTACTGTGTTTTTCTGAAGCTACAGATTCCCACTTTAAAATTGCCCAAAAAACTAATGCTGTAAATAATGATGACATTGCATAAACCTCACCTTCTACTGCAGAGAACCAAAAAGAATCTGAAAAAGTATAAGCTAAAGACCCAACAACTGCTGCACCAAAAATGGCGATTTTTTTACTTTCTGTTATTTCTCCTGATTTGAGAGCTAATTTTCTAACAATCATTGTTATTGACCAAAACAAAAACAGAATTGTAGTTGAACTACTCAAGGCAGATAATACGTTTATTGAATATCCAGCTAGTTCTCCTGATCCAAACATGGTGAAAAGCCGTCCAACCAACATAAAAAATGGTGCTCCTGGAGGATGTCCTACTTCTAAATTATAAGCAGTAGCTATAAACTCTCCACAATCCCAAAAACTAGCGGTTGATTCTATAGTAGAAATATATACAAATGATGCTATCAGCCAGATAACCCCTCCAATTATATTATTAAGTTTTTTATAATTCATATCTTTATTTTATAGGTTACGAAAATATGAAATTCTACAGAACTTCTTGTATATGGATGTTAATCATTGTTAAAAATAGTTTTTGTAAAAATGTTTTAGATAAATAAATATTTTATTACATTTGCCGACCTTAACAAACATCATAGTTTGATACTGCCCGATGGTGTAACTGGCAACACATCTGTTTTTGGTACAGAAGAGTCTAAGTTCGAGCCTTAGTCGGGCAACATTAAAACCTCTAAATCAATTGATTTAGAGGTTTTTTGTTTTTCACTTAGGATTTATGGCTCAAGTTGAAAAATTGTAAGGTTTAGTAGTTAGGTAAAAATATTCGTTAGTCTAAATCAATAAATCATTGTCTTTTGTATTTTTCCACGCTACTTCTTGTAGGAATTCCAGTAAATATTTAATTTAACAACTCAAAAAAAATCTGGTTGCATAATCAATATCACGCATGAGTAAAAACATTTTAATAACAGGAGCAAACGGACAATTGGGGTCTGAGTTTAAATCGATTAAAGAAAACTACGCTGATTTCAATTTTATTTTTGTTTCTAAAGAAGCACTAAATATTACGAACGAAAGCGAAGTAACTGCTTTTTTAAAAGCAAATACAATTAATTATCTTATTAATTGCGCTGCCTATACGGCAGTTGATTCTGCCGAAGAAAATGAAGCTTCTGCTCAATTTGTAAATTCAACTGGAGCCAAAATATTAGCAAAAGCATGCACAAGTACAAATACAGTCTTACTACATTTATCAACAGATTATGTGTTTGATGGAAAAAGTAGTAAAGCATATACTGAAGAAGACAAAACAGCACCACTTTCTATTTACGGAAGATCAAAACTAGATGGTGAAATTGCTATTAAAGCAAATTGCGAAGCTCATTATATCGTCAGAACTTCTTGGCTTTACTCATCTTTCAATACTAATTTTGTGAAATCTATGCTGAAATTAGCTGAAACACGAAATGAACTTGGAATAGTTGCAGACCAATATGGCAGCCCTACTTATGCTAAAGATTTAGCAAATGCCTTAATGGTTATGATTAAAAAAACGGAAGAAAAATCAGCAATAAACAAGTTTGGAGTTTACCATTATAGTAATGAACAAAAAACAACTTGGTATGCTTTTGCCAAAGAAATTATGGAAATAGCAAAGACTGGTTGCGCAATAAATCCAATCACTACAGAAGAGTATCCTCTAACTGCTCCACGACCAAAAGATTCAACGATGAGTAATGATAAAATTAAAAACACGTTTAAACTTGTTATTCCAAACTGGGAAGACAGTTTAAAAGTTTGCATGAACAAACTATTAACGAATATCTAATGGGTTAAAAATATCAATAACTTTACCCTTCCTTTATTTAAACCTGAAAATGGAAAATACAACAACTAAGATAGATCAAACAATAATTGAAAAAGCGAAGATTTGGTTATCAACTAATTATAACCAAGAAACTAGAACTGAAGTGCAACGTTTAATTGATCATCAATCGGATGATTTAGTTGAAGCTTTTTATAAAGATTTAGAATTTGGAACGGGAGGATTAAGGGGTATAATGGGAGTTGGCAGCAACAGAATAAATGAATATACTGTTGGGATGACTACTCAAGGCTTTGCTAATTACTTAAAATCTCAGTTTAGAGATTTAGAAGAGATTAAAATTGTAATTGGTTACGACTGTAGAAATAACAGTCAATTATTTGCACAAATAACGGCTGATGTTATGTCAGCAAATGGTATTAAGGCTTATCTTTTTGAAAACCTAAGACCAACTCCAGAAATATCTTTTGCTATTAGAGAACTCAACTGCCAAGGTGGAGTTATTATAACTGCATCTCACAACCCTAAAGAATATAACGGATATAAAGTATATTGGGATGACGGAGGACAATTAGTTGCTCCACACGATAAAAATGTAATTCATGAGGTTAGGAAAATCACCAACATTGCTTCTGTAAATTTCAATCCTCAAAATAACTTAATTGAAGAATTAGGAGAAGAAATGGATGATTTATTCATAAAAGCTTTGAAAAAAGTGTCATTATCTCCAGAAATCATCAAAAAACAAAAATATTTAAAAATTGTTTTCACTCCTATACACGGAACAAGTTACAAGCTAGTTCCACATGCATTAAAAGCATATGGCTTTGAAAATATAACTATTGTAAAAGAACAAGCAATACCAGACGGCAATTTTTCTACTGTACACTCTCCTAATCCAGAAGAGAAAGCAGCCCTTGATATGGCAATTAACTTAGCCAAAGAAATTGATGCTGATATTGTAATGGGAACAGACCCAGATGCGGATAGAGTTGGAATTGCTGTAAAAAATTTAGAAGGTGAATTTGAGATTATCAATGGGAACCAAACTGGATCTTTACTTGTTTATTATTTACTTACTAAATGGGCAGAACAAAATCGTTTAGACGGCAAACAATTTGTTGGAAAAACAATTGTTACAACAGCACTGATTGATTCTATTTGCGATGCTTTCAAAGTTGATTGTTATGACACTTTAACGGGATTTAAATTTATTGCAGACCTCATTAAAAGTAAAGAAGGAAAACAAACCTTTATTGGCGGTGGTGAAGAAAGTTATGGTTATTTAATTGGAGATTTTGTAAGAGACAAAGATGCGATAACTTCTTGTGCTATACTAGCAGAAATAGCAGCATGGGCTAAAGAAGAAGGAACAACTGTGTATGGTAAATTAATTGAGATTTACGTGCAACATGGTTTATATAAAGAACGGTTATTATCTATTACTAAACAGGGTAAAAGTGGGGCGGAAGAAATCCAAGACATGATTCATAATTTAAGAACTAACCCTCCAACAGAAATTGATGGATCTAAAGTGGTTATGATTAAAGATTATCAATCCTCAGAATCAATAAACCCTATTGAAAACGCTAAAGAAGCTATAGACTTACCAAAGTCAAATGTATTACAATATTTTACTGAAGATGAAACTAAAGTAACTGCTAGACCTTCAGGAACTGAACCTAAAATTAAATTCTATTTTAGTGTTAAAGCACCGCTAAATAATAAAGCTAAATTTAAAACTGTTAACCAACAGCTAGAAAATAAATTAGATAAAGTAATGCAATCACTTAACTTGACTTAAACAAATTTTATACTGTAAAGTTTCACTTGATGCGAAATAGAATTGTGAACACAATAAATAAAACAGTTCATTTAGTCTTTCTAAAAACCGGTCATTCGTTTATTCGATTATCGGTTTTTTTAATGAATGAAAATATCAAACATATCGGAAGGTCGCTCTGTAGCTCTCCAATTAAAGCCTTTTAATATTACCTCTTTGGGAGAAATCTTATTTAACGGAGATATAATTCCTTCTGGATCTTTTATAAATGTAATGGTCTGAATTTCATTATCCTTCATAAATATCAACATGTCATTTCCGCTCATTTTATTTACCCCAACATATTTTCCATATTCATCAATCGCATAATAAATGGTTTCAGAGTTTTCTTTCACGTCAATTTTATCGATTGCCTGATCTTTTAAATAAGCCACCATATTTTTTCCTTTTATCTGATTGTAATTTTCATTTACGGTATCAGCCTTAGAAATAATAAAAGCGTTATCATTTATAAACATCCTATCCACTTTATTGTTTACCATTAACAAATATATAAAGTCACCCGTTATTTGATTTTCTTTAGACCATATTACCGGATTATTATAAAAATTAATTGTTGAGGCCGAATAATCATAAACTATTGAATCTGCTTTACCTTGCATATCACTTTTATAAAACTTAGCATTATTATAAGCCAAAAGTGATCTCAAAGTATCCATCACTATTTTAGATGAATCTGTTTCACTCAATAATGAAACAATATATTGCGAAGAAACAATAAATGTATCAGCATGCATATACAATGTATCCCCATCAGCATATTGTTTCATCATTGCTTCGTCAGTAATCATCACACTATCTTTCAACTCAAACAAATGTGCGACATCTCCCTGTAAAATCAAATTTTCAACGGTATCCGTAATAACTGCATTACATATTATTTCTCCATATCCTTTCTCTCTATCATAATACAGCGTATCTCCTTCAATCAACCTTTCCTCTGAAAAGAGATAGGCATTTTTATAAAATTTAGATTGATTGTTTACTGTATTATACCATCCATTTTCGGTATAAATAAAATTGTCATCACTCGTAATTGTTGTAGGACCTAAAAAGTTAACAATCTCAGATTTAGAATGATAATTTAATGTATCTGCCTCAATTTTATACCCTGGATTTATTAGAACAACATTATCTTTAAAAAAAAAGGATTCACTCGCTGTATAATAATAGCCCTGACCACTAGTTAATGTATTGTTCTCTTTTTGATTTACCATTTTTCCACCACCATAGTAATAAGCAACATTAATGGTTCGCTTATAATCTAAGAAATTAGTAGTTAGTGTAACATCACTATTTATCAAGCGAATGTTACCTCTCAAAACAGCAACTTTTGTATTTCCTGTATACTTTAACGAATCGCCAAATATTTGCAATGAATCTCCTTGCTCAATTCTAACATGTCCATAAGCATCCATTGTATTTGTATTGGAGTAGATATAAGCACTATCACAAAACATTAAAGCTTCATCATGCTTAAGCTGAACATTTCCTATTAACTTTTTTATCTTAAGACCATTGATCTCTTCATATTCTAAAACATTAGCATTTAAGATCTCTATTTTAGATCCTGATTTTTTTTTAACGTCAGATTGAGCAATAGAAATTAAAGGCAGAAAAATAATTAGTGCCATACAAAAAGACCTCGCAATAACTACGAGGGCTTTCTGCTTTTGATATATGTTATTTCTATTTTTCAACTATAGTAAAAAAGATGTTCAGCCAGGTTCAGCATGACATATATAATTATTAAGACATTACGTTTCCTCTCATTAACGTTTGCTTTCTGTCTGGCCCAACAGAAACAATTGTAATAGGAACGTGTAATTCTTGCTCTAAGTATGTGATGTAATCCATAAATTCTTTAGGAGCATCAGCCATATCAGTCAATCCAGTTAAATCTGTACCCCACCCTTTTAGCGCTTTATAAACAGGTTTAATATTTAATGAATCAATATCATATGGAAAGTAATCATACATTTCGCCATCAATATCATAATGTGTACATACTTCAATAGTCTCAAAAGTATCTAAAACATCAGCTTTCATCATAGAAAGTTGTGTCGCTCCATTGATCATAATTGCATACTTTAATGCTGGCAAATCAATCCAACCACATCTTCTGTCTCTACCTGTAGTAGCGCCAAATTCATGTCCAATTTGTCTAATATTTTCTCCCACCTCATTGTCTAATTCTGTAGGGAAAGGTCCTGAACCAACTCTCGTACAATATGCTTTAAATATTCCAATAACCTCTCCAACCCTGTTAGGCGCAACACCTAAACCAGTACAAGTACCAGCAGTTACAGTATTTGATGAAGTTACAAATGGATAAGTTCCAAAATCTACATCTAACATTGTACCTTGAGCACCTTCTGCTAAAACAGTTTGTCCATTTGCCATTGCGTTATTGATGTAGTGCTCACTGTCAATCAACGTGAATTTAGACATAAACTCCATTGCTTCAAACCACTTCACTTCAAGCTCAGTTAATAACTCAGCGTAATCGTAATCTCCTAAAATTGCTTTATGCTTTTCTTTTAAAGCGTCATACTTTTCTTTGAAATTAGGTGATAAAGAATCTCCCATTCTTAAACCGTTTCTACCAGTTTTGTCCATATAAGTTGGACCAATTCCTTTTAATGTAGAACCAATTTTATTTTTTCCTTTTTGCTCTTCAGAATATTTATCCAATATCTTGTGCGTTGGAACAATTAAATGTGCTTTTTTAGAAATCAACATTTTTGATGCAACATCAATTCCGATAGCTTCTAATTTATCAATTTCCTCTTTAATAATAATTGGATCAATTACTACTCCGTTACCAATAACGTTAATCGTTTCATCTCTAAAAATTCCTGATGGAATAGTGTGTAAAACGTATTTTTTGTCATCAAAGATCAACGTATGTCCTGCATTAGGACCTCCTTGAAATCTTGCAATGATATCGTACTTTGGTGTAACAACATCAACAATTTTACCTTTTCCTTCGTCTCCCCATTGAAGACCTAATAATACATCTACTTTTTCCATTATTTATTATATCAAAAAAATTTTGGCAGAATCAACGTTTTTTTCAATGTTGAAAATGCTATTTAATTTGGTAATTATTAAGCATTTATTTGTTTTATTTCAAAATAAAAACTCATTTAGCATCCTTTTTAATCCCGTAAAAGTTCAATGAATGATGCATAATATCTACATCAAACATCTCTTCTAAAGTCTTTTTTATAGTATGAATTCTTGGGTCACAAAACTCAATAACTTCACCGTTACTCAAAATAATATGATCGTGTTGTTTAGAACCGTATGAGCGCTCAAATTGAGCCATACTATTTCCAAACTGATGTTTTCTTACCAATTTAGCTGATATTAGTAACTCAATAGTATTGTACAATGTAGCTCTACTTACACGATACTTCTTGTTTTTCATAGACAGATATAAATCCTCTACAAAAAAATGATCATCACTAGAGTATATTTCTTGGAGTATAGCATACCGTTCGGGTGTTTTACGGTGCCCGTTTTCTTCTAAATATGTGGTAAAAATATTTTTTACCTTTTGCTGAAGTTCTTCTCCTGTGTTCATTAGGCTTATTAAAAAGTAAAAGTAAATATTAATAAGAAAACTACAACAAATGTTAATGCTTTGTTGAAAAGTAATTTAATGGAACTGGTTGCGAAAAGGATAGGTGTGACACCCTTTTATTTTAGGACTCTTTAAGCAGGCCTATGTGTGCTTAAAAAAAGACACAGCCCTTCAGCTACGCTCATAATAAATTCCTAGCCTAACTTGTTTTTTATTTTTTAGAAAAAAATAAAAGGATATGCCTAAACATATGCTACATGACTAAAATCACTTATCAATTTGCTTAATTTTAGTCACCCCTTTTACGTTTTTTAAATTCTTAATTAAATTCGTAAGATGAGATGTATCCTGAAGAAACACCATCACTCTCCCTTCAAAGATACCATCATGACTATCGAAACTTAACGAACGCATATTCACACTTAATTCATTAGATATAACTTGTGTAATTCCATTTACAATTCCCACATCATCAATACCAATAATTTTTAAGCCTGTCAAAAAGGCTGCATCATGCTCATCAATCCAACTCGCCTTAATTATTCGATAGGCATAATTAGACATCAATTTCACGGTATTCGGACAGCTTGTTTTATGAATTTTTATCCCTTCAGAAACAGTAATAAAGCCATACACTTCATTACCAGGAATTGGATTACAACAATTTGCCAAGTTATAGTTGAGTTTCTCCATATTATCACCAATTACTAAAACTGGCTTTTGGATTTTTTTTACTGTTTTCATTACCGATTTTCTTTGTCCAAATAAATTTTGAACCCTCTTGGAAATCTTTCTTTTAAGACGCAAAACTCCATTCCTAACTTCAAACTCTTTAAGTTTTGTTAAATCAATCTTACCAATAGCAATATCATAATACAGTTCTAAATCAGAAGAAACCTTACAAAAGGATTGAAGCTCATTCAGGCTTATATTTTCATAAGAAATTTTCAACTTTTTAAATTCTCTTTCTAGTATTACCTTTCCTTCTTTAGCAACTTTTCTTCGCTCTTCGTTTAACGAATGCTTAATTTTTGATTTAGCCCGATGCGTTTGAACAAAATTTAACCAATCTTCTTTTGGCTTCTGATTTTTAGAAGTTAGAATTTCTACTTGATCGCCACTACTTAGTTGATGGCTCAAGGGCATTAACTTTCCGTTAACCTTAGCTCCCAAACAATTCTCGCCAACTTGCGTATGAACTGCAAAAGCAAAATCTAACGTGCTTGAACCAGTCGGCAAGCTTTTCATATCTCCATTTGGCGTAAATACATAAATCTCATCGGTAAACAAGTTCAACTTAAAATCACCAATTAAATCTAATGAGCTTTCACTACTACTATCCAGTAATTCTCTTACCTGACTAATCCATTTATCAAACTGGCTTTCTGCCCCACCCTCTTTATATTTCCAATGTGCTGCAAAACCTTTTTCTGCAATATCATCCATCCTTTTAGACCTAATTTGAACCTCAACCCATTTACCCGTAGGACTCATTACCGTTGTATGTAACGATTCATATCCATTTGTTTTGGGAACAGAAATCCAATCTCGTAAACGCTCAATATTCGGCTGATAAAAATCCGTAACAACAGAATAAACCTGCCAACAGTCCGATTTTTCGTCATTCTCAGTTTTAGAATCAATAATTATTCGGATTGCAAATAAATCATAAACCTCTTCAAAAGAGACATTTTTAGTGGTCATTTTTTTCCATATAGAATAAATGGACTTTGACCTTCCTTTAACTTCAAATTCTAATTTCTTCCTTTCTAACTCTTCTTTAATAGGAGAAGAAAATTTTCTAATAAATCTTGCTCTAACTTCTTGTGTCTTTTTTAATTTGTGCTGAATCTCATCAAACATTTGAGGTTCCTGACACTTTAAAGATAAATCTTCTAATTCTGACTTTATGGAGTGTAAACCCAAACGATGCGCCATAGGAGCATATAAGAAAAGTGTTTCAGATGCAATTTTCAACTGCTTATCCCTTCTCATCGAACCGATAGTTCGCATATTGTGTAATCTATCTGCTATCTTAATTAAGATAACCCTTACATCCTCTGAAAGTGTTAAAAGTATTTTTCTGAAATTCTCAGCTTGCAACGAAACATTATTATCTACAACATCAGAAATTTTTGTTAACCCATCAATAATTAACGCTTCTTGTTTACCAAATTGCTCTTCAATATCATCAAGTGTAATTTCTGTATCTTCAACCGTATCATGCAATAATGCACAAATTATAGAAGTTGCTCCTAAACCAATTTCTTCTGCACAAATTCTAGCTACCGCAATTGGATGAAAAATATAAGGCTCTCCTGATTTCCTTCTATCTGTTTCATGTGCTTCAAGAGCTACATAAAATGCAGTTTTCATTCGTTTTTTGGTTGCAGTATCTTTTTTAGCATGCTTAGCTGCCCTCAACATACTTTGGTATGCTTTTAAAATATCTTTACTTTCTTGTTCGAGGTTTATTTCTGACATCTCATTTATTCATTATACTCTTTCTATAATTGTAGCATAACCTTGTCCAACACCAATACACATTGTTACTAATGCGTATTTTTTATTTGTTTTTTGAAGTTCGATTGCAGCAGTTTGTAAAATTCTTGAACCAGTAACTCCTAACGGATGACCGATTGCAATTGCTCCACCATTTGGATTAATTCTAGAGTCGTTATCAGCTAAGCCCATTTTACGGGTACAAGCCAATGCCTGAGCTGCAAAAGCTTCGTTTAACTCAATAACATCGATATCATCCATCGTTAATCCCGCTCTTTTTAATGCTTTTTCCGAAGCATAAACTGGACCTATCCCCATAACTCGTGGCTCAACACCAGCAATAGCACTTGATACTATTCTTGCAATTGGTTTTAAGCTATATCTGTTTGCCGCTTCTTCAGAAGCAATTAACATTGCCACAGCTCCATCATTTAATCCAGAAGAATTACCTGCAGTTACACTTCCACCATCTTTTTTAAAGGCAGCTCTTAACTTTCCTAACACCTCTAAAGAAGTTGTTGGTTTAATAAATTCATCTTTATCAAAAATCAAATCATCCTTTTTACGTTGAAGAATATGAACGGCAACTATTTCTTCAGCCAACCTTCCATTATTTTGAGCTGCAGTGGCTTTCATCTGACTCCAATAAGCAAACTGATCCTGATCTTCTCTACTAATTCCGTACTGAGCAACTAAATTTTCTGCTGTCACTCCCATCCCTTCAGTCCCATATAAATCATCTAACTTAGGATTGA
>Ga0307996_1000052_pt1 | contig 30944 bp, 43 predicted proteins | sample Davwhametageno35_FD_203143 | JGI IMG/M metagenome (GOLD analysis project Ga0307996, IMG submission 203143) | Marine microbial communities from Davis Island wharf, Antarctic Ocean - #35 | ecosystem: Environmental > Aquatic > Marine > Unclassified | place: Antarctic Ocean: Davis Island wharf...
ATCAACCGTGCTGATTTAGGTATGGAAGTAATGCACGAACGTAACGCGCACAACTTCCCATTAGATTTAGCTTCAGGTGATGTATTACCAGTAGCTTTAACAGCTCCAGCTGTTAACGGTTAATTCCGAATCTTGAATTAAAACCAAAATATATATTATAAATTTTAAATTTATTTAAAATTTATAATATATTATTCAATTTTTTATATTTTTACTTTGATAGTTATGTATTACAAAATAATGAAGTTCACTATTTTTTGACAAATTAAAACCTTGCAATTTGTTTTTTAATCTAAAAAAAATAAACTATAATTTAAAGTAGTAATTAATAATATTAGATATAGATTATGTCTCATACAGTTAAGATTTATGATACATGTATTGGTTGTACTCAATGTGTCCGTGCATGCCCAACGGATGTATTAGAAATGGTTAATTGGGATGGATGTAAAGCTGGTCAAATTGCATCGTCTCCACGAGTAGAAGATTGTGTTGGTTGTAAACGTTGTGAAACTGCATGTCCAACTGATTTTATCAGTGTACGTGTATATTTAGGCGCAGAAACAACACGAAGCTTAGGTTTAGCTTACTAATAGCATAAATTTAAAAGGAATCTAAAAAAAAATTAAATTTTTAGATTCCTTCTTTTTTATGATATCCAGCCATAACTATGTAGACCTTTGCCTAAGAAGTTTACTCCTAAATAACAAACCCAGATTACAAAAAATCCTAAACTTCCTAAAATAGCAGTTTTCTTTCCTTCCCACCCTTTAGTAATACGAGAATGTAAATAAGTTGCAAATACAATCCAAGTAATTAAGGCCCAAGTCTCTTTGGGATCCCAGCTCCAGTATGAACCCCAAGCTTCATTTGCCCAAACACCACCGGCAATAATTCCAATTGTTAAAAAAGGAAATCCTAACCCAATGATCCGATAACTCCAATTATCTATACTTTGTAATAATTTCAATTTACCAAGTTCTGATATTTCATCCGAAGGTGAAAATAGCTTTGCTTCATAATAATCTAGCATGACATTATAAAGTGGTAATGAAGATTCATCTACAATTTGTAAATCAACATCTTGGTATTTTGAAATAACTAAAAATAAAATACATAACAATGATCCCATGATTAATGTAGCATAACTTAGCATCATCATGCTAACATGCATCATTAACCAATTTGATTGTAATGCCGGAACAAGGGGACTTGCTTTTTGCATATCCGGAGATAAAGTTAAATTTGCAAATGCTGTAATTAGTAATGCAATAGGTAGTAGAACCGCACCCATTAACTTACTTTTTGTTTTATTTTCAATATATAAATAAATCGTTAAAAGAGTCCAGGTTAAAAAAAGTAATGACTCATATAAATTACTTAATGGAAAATAACCAGCTACAATCCATCGTGAGGCCAAAATAAAGAATAATAATACATTTGCTACAATCGCACTGATGCGACCAATCTGGACTAAATTATTGGTTCCTTTAAAAAAAGATAAGCTAACCCAATAAATAGTCATTGCAAATAATAAAATTCCAAAAACGATATTAGATGAAAAATTTTGAAGAGTATCCCAATCCATTTGATTTTTTAATAAACTTTTTAGATAAATTGTTTTACACTATATAATTCTACTAAAAATCTTACTGATTTAACCAATTTTATCAAGAATTTTTATTTTATCATTCACTTTTTAAACGTTTTGATAGTATCTTTAAAACTCTAAATGGTTTTTGTTATTTTAGGTTTTATTAAACTAATCTATAAGTCAAAAATTAAAATTGACATTGTGAATAATTTCCAAGTATTATATTTTTAATTTTAAGAAATGAACATACTATGTCAGCAACAATGAAATATGAAATGATGATTCTTTTAACAGAAGAATTTAATGATAGTGAATTAAAAACATGGGCTTTTAATTATGCAAAAGCATTAAGAAAGTTAAGTGCTTCAGAAATCTCAGTAATTTCTCGTGGAAAACGTGATTTAGCATATATGATTAAAAATCAAAAACGCGGTAATTTTATTCAAATCAATTTTTCAAGTCTTCCAAAAAATATTGAAGATTTTTCAAATAGTTTAAAATTAGATTCAAATGTTTTAAGATTTTTAGTTTTAAATAAAAAGGTAGTAACAAAAAATTTATAATTTTAATTATTATAAATTTTTCACCTTTCCTTGAACTTAATAAAGAGATATGTTAAAATATAAATAATTAGAATGTCTTCAGTAGCTCAGTGGTAGAGCAATCGGCTGTTAACCGATTGGTCGTAGGTTCAAATCCTACCTGGGGAGTAATATTAATAAATGAAAGTATGACAAATAATCTTGATAAACTACAGATAGGAAATAAGTCTTTTAATTCACGATTAATGTTAGGGACTGGAAAATATCGAAGCGTTAATGACGCTATTGATAGTATAGATAGTAGTGATTGTGAACTTGTAACAGTAGCAATTCGTCGTTTACCAACCAATCTTAATAATGATAACACAACATTTTTAAAATTTTTAGATTGGGAAAAATTATGGTTACTACCGAATACTGCAGGCTCACAAACAGCTGAAGAAGCAATTAGAATGGCGTTTTTAGGTCACGAATTAGCCTGTCAATTAGGACAAGAAGATAATTATTTTGTCAAACTGGAAGTCATTTCAGATCCAAAATATCTTCTTCCAGACCCAATCGGAACATTAAAAGCTGCAGAATTTCTTGTTAAAAAAGGATTCACAGTATTACCTTATATAAATGCAGACCCAATGTTAGCTCTCCATTTAGAAGATCTAGGGTGCGCTACTGTTATGCCTCTAGGGTCTCCTATTGGATCAGGGCAGGGATTAAATAATTTAGCAAATATTCAAATTATAATTGAAAATGCAAATGTTCCTGTTATTGTAGATGCAGGAATAGGTGCTCCGAGTGAAGCAACTAAAGCAATGGAAATGGGAGCAGATGGGGTATTATTAAATACAGCAGTTGCTCAAGCTAAAAACCCCTCACAAATGGCTTCTGCTATGAATTTAGCCGTTAAGGCAGGACGAGAAGGATTTTTAGCAGGTAGAATGGAAAAAAAATATTATGCAAATGCAAGTTCACCACAAACTAATATTAGTAAATTAAACTAAAAAAAAATATTATACTATTTTAGAAGTTGAAAATTTTTGTTAAATTTAAAATAAGTAAATCTTTAATTAATTCTAAGGATTTACTTATTTTAAATTAATAACTATATTTAGAAATTAATTATTTTCATTGTCTAACGGGTTTGAGTCTAACTTATCTTCTTCACCTTTTTTTATTAAATCTGGATCCACTTCACTATAATCAATTTCTACTTCTACTTCATTTGTATAATCCACTAACGATCCATCACGTTTAACACGCTTCACGATTAATCTAGTTTTTGGATATAAAGGAGTAGTTAAACATTGTTGTGCTAAATTATCTTCTAGAAGTCTCATAACAGCACGTCGTAATGGACGAGCTCCATATACTGGATCATAACCTTCTTCGGTCAAAAGACTACGAACAGCCACATCAACTTCTAAGATAATATCTTTTTCACGTAATCGTTTTTCTAATTGACCAACCATTAAACCACAAATTTCCCAAATATCATATTTTGTTAAATGATTGAAAACAATAATTTCATCAATACGATTTAAGAATTCTGGACGGAAAAACTCTTTTAATTCTTCATTTACTAGCTCAGTAACTTTTTCAAAGACTGACGAGTCCTTAATTGGGTCAGGCGTAGGCTCCCAACCTACACAACCATCATCATCAATACGGAATGCTGGTTTATTTTGCTTTGATTTTGATTTGATTCCACTTTCTCGTTCAATGACTTTTGAACCTAAATTTGTGGTCATAATAATTAAGGTATTTTTAAAATCAATTACACGCCCTTTAGAATCAGATAAGCGTCCATCATCTAAAATTTGTAATAATAAGTTGAAAACATCAGGATGTGCTTTTTCTACCTCATCAAATAAAACAACAGAATAAGGTTTTGATCGAACAGCTTCTGTTAATTGACCACCTTCATTATACCCAACATACCCTGGTGGTGAACCGATTAATTTAGCAACTGTATGCTTCTCCATATATTCTGACATATCTAAACGAATCATACTATCTTCGCTACTAAACATGTATTCAGATAAAGCTTTTGTTAATTCTGTTTTACCTACACCCGTTGGGCCTGCAAAAATAAAACTTGCAATTGGTCGGTCTGGATTTCGTAAACCTACACGTGCTCGACGAATCGCTTTTGAAACAGAAACAATTGCATGATGTTGTCCAATTAGACGTTCATGTAATGTGTCTTCCATTTTTAAAAGTCGTTTTGATTCTGAATCAGAAATTTTTGTTACAGGTACGCCAGTCCAACCAGCAATTACTTCTGCTACATCATTTTCTAATACTGTATCAACTTCTTTACGAGTAAGTCCAAGTGCTTCATTTGTTAAAGCTGCCTGTTTCATAATGGTAATATGTGTTCGGACTTCCATTTCATGATCAACTAATTGTTTAGCTATATCAAAATCGTGTTCTTTAATACTTTCTTCTTTATCACGTAAAGTATCTTGTAACTCTTTAAGTAAGCGTTTCATCCCTAAAGGTAAACGTCGGTTTTCTAATCGAACTCGAGAACCTGCTTCATCTAAAACATCAATTGCTTTATCAGGTAAAAATCTATCTGCAACAAATTTATCTGCAAGAATTGCTGCTTGTTCTACAGCTTTATCATGATAAGTTAATGTATGATGTTGTTCAAACTTTGATCTTAAACCTCGTAAAATATCAATAGTAACAGCGACACTAGGTTCATCTACCTTTACTGGTTGGAATCGACGTTCTAATGCCGGATCACGTTCAATATATTTTCGATATTCATCAACTGTTGTAGCACCAATACATCTAAATTTACCACGAGCTAATGCAGGTTTTAAAATATTTGCAGCATCCACAGCACCTTCAGCCGCACCAGCACCTACTAACGTATGAATCTCATCAATAACTAAAATTACAGCAGCGTCATTTTGTGCTTCTTCAACGATACGTTTTAAACGTTCTTCAAATTCTCCTCGGTATTTAGTTCCTGCTAAGATTGATCCTAAATCTAAAGCCATAATTAAATGACCGTCTAAAAAATCAGGAGCTTTTTCAGTTAAAATTAATTGTGCAAGACCTTCAGCAACGGCTGTTTTACCAACACCAGGTTCTCCAATTAAAACAGGATTATTTTTACCACGACGTGCTAACACTTTAATAACTTCATGAATTTCTTGATCACGACCGATTACTGGATCTAATTTCCCTTCAACCGCTTCTTTAGAAATATTTTCTGAATATTCATCTAGTGTAGGAGTTTGACTGCCTTTTTTATCACGTTCTAATAAGAATTTTTCAGCTTGTGTTAATGGACGTAATATTTCTTCTTGATTTTCTTCAATATAAGCTAATATTAAATTTCGTAGTTTTGGAATATCTACTTTTAATTTATCAAGAGTTCGCATTGCGACACCATCAGATTCAGCAATTAAAGCTAATAAAATATGCTCAGTACCGACAAAATTTTGTCCTAAATCTTTGCCTTCATGAACTGCCATTTCTAAAACACGTTTTGCTCTTGGGGTAAATGGTATTTCAGAAGCAACAAATCCTGTACCACGCCCAATATACAATTCAATTTCTCTTCGAGCTTTTTTTAGTGTCACTTTCATTTTTTTTAAAGCCCGAGCTCCAATACCATGACGTTGACCAATAACTCCTAATAGTAATTGTTCCGTCCCAACAAAATTATGTCCCATTCGGCGGGCTTCTTCTTGGGATAACATGATTACTTTAATAGCACCTTCTGTAAATTTTTCAAACATGTATGGTTATTCCTTTTAATTTATAATAAACTTAAAACAATGTAAGATATTAAACTTTTTACTCCCAAAACTAAAATTTCTAATTACGTTTAATTCTTTAGTTACTCAATTCCTTGATTTATATTTTACTATATATTATAGTATAGAAAACACTAATTTGCAACATTAGATCGGCGGTATGGCCAAGTGGTAAGGCAGTGGATTGCAAATCCTCTATCCCCAGTTCGAATCTGGGTGCCGCCTGTTATAGTTTTTCTATAATGTTGCTTTTTTATTTTTGTAACAGTATAATATTTTTACATGCTATAACTAGTAAGGGGATGTGGTGGAATTGGTAGACACGACGGACTTAAAATCCGTTGCCTTTTAACAGTGCGTGGGGGTTCAAGTCCCCCCGTCCCCAAATTATAAATTAAAACTTATACATAAAGATATATGTATTATTCAGGTTTAATTAATTTATCAATATTTTTTAATTTAACTGACAGCTAAATATTAACGGTTATTTGATGGTTTCTTAACGATTCGTTTTCAAAATAGACTACAAAATATTTACTTAAATAAATTAAAATTAAATACTTTTAATAAAAGTATTTAATTTTAATTTATGATAGACAAATTCGGTATAAAATTCCCGGTGGTAAATCTGACTTAGCTAAAATGTCAAACATATTTATTTCAGAATCATAAGAAATATCTAAAATCCGTTTATGACTTCGAATTTCAAAGTGTTCTCGTGAATCTTTATCTACGTGTGGAGAACGTAATACACAATAAATTCTTTTATCTGTTGGTAATGAAACCATACTAAATTTATTTACATCATGTGCTTGAACTAATTCAATAAGTTTTTTACATGATGATGTTAATAGTTCATGATTAAAAGATTCTAATCGTACACGAATTTTCTCATTCGTTTTTATTTCCATAAATTTATTTAATTAATTAACAATTTTAGAAACAACACCTGCACCAATTGTTCGACCACCTTCACGAATAGCAAAACGCATTCCTGCTTCAATTGCTACTGGGTAAATTAATTCAGCAGTCATTTTAATACGATCACCAGGCATTACCATTTCAACAACATCACCTTCATCAGATGTGAATTGTGTGATTGAACCAGTTACATCTGTTGTACGTACATAGAATTGTGGGCGGTAACCTGTAAAGAATGGTGTATGACGACCACCTTCATCTTTTGTTAATACATAAACTTCAGATTCAAAGTTTGTGTGCGGTTTAATTGTACCTGGTTTAGATAAAACCATACCACGTTCAATCTCTTCACGAGTAACACCACGTAATAAGATACCTACATTATCACCAGCAAAACCTTCATCTAATGTTTTTTGGAACATTTCAATTCCGGTAATTGTTGTTACTTGTGTATCTGTAACACCAACAATTTCAACATCTTCACCAACTTTTACAACACCACGTTCAATACGACCAGTCGCTACTGTACCACGACCAGTAATTGAGAATACGTCTTCAATTGCCATTAAGAATGTTTTTTCAACATCACGTTCTGGAGTTGGGATATATTCATCAACAGCATCCATTAAAGCATAGATTTTATCTACCCATGGATTATCTCCACGTTTAAGTTCTGGATTAGATGAAATTGCTTCGATTGCTTGTAATGCTGAACCAGGACAAATTGGAATATCATCACCTGGGAAATCATATGCAGATAATAATTCACGTACTTCTAATTCTACTAATTCTAATAATTCTTCATCATCAACTTGGTCTTCTTTATTTAAGAAAACAACAATATCAGGTACACCTACCTGCTTAGATAATAAAATGTGTTCACGTGTTTGAGGCATTGGACCATCTGCCGCAGATACTACTAGAATTGCACCATCCATTTGGGCAGCACCAGTAATCATATTTTTTACGTAATCTGCGTGACCTGGACAATCTACGTGTGCATAATGACGCGTTTCAGTTTGGTATTCTACGTGAGCAGTATTAATTGTAATACCACGAGCACGTTCTTCTGGTGCTCCATCAATTTCATCATAAGCTTTAGCGACGCTTGAACCATCTAAAGATAAAGTTGCAGTAATTGCTGCTGTTAATGTTGTTTTACCATGATCTACGTGACCAATCGTACCAATATTAACGTGTGGTTTCGTACGTTCAAACTTTTCGCGTGCCATTTTTAAGTTCCTTTAAAATTTAATTTTTATAAATTAATACAATGATAAAAGCTTTTAGCGAGATATATAATTTATAAATTAATATCTAAAATGAGCAAAGGCTTTATTTGCATCTGCCATTCTATGAGTTTCTTCTTTCTTTTTAATAGTATTACCTATGTCATTAGCTGTGTCAATAATTTCACTTGCTAATTTAATTGACATACTTCTTCCAACTCGTTGGTGTGAATAACTGATGATCCAACGTAATGCTAAATTTGTAGAACGGTATCCACTAACTTCAATTGGAACTTGGTATGTAGAACCACCAATTCGTCTAGCTTTAACTTCAACAACTGGACTAGCATTTCGAATAGCTCGTTCAAAAACAGCTACTGGATCTTCATTAGTTTTTGCTTTAATAATATCAAATGCACTATGTACAATGTTTAAAGCTAGGTTTTTTTTACCTGATTTTAGAATTCTACTAGTTAATAAACTTACAAGGTAGCTATTATAAGTAGGATCTGCTTCAGGAAATCGTTTTTTTGAAATATTTCGACGAGACATAATATCAAATATAATTTTAAAAATAATGTACTTATTTAAAGTAGTAATGTGATTTTAACAAATCAATTTTAATGAATTTGAAAAATAACATTACTAGATTGGAAAATTAAAAATTTATTTTAATTATTTATCCTATTTTGGTTTTTTTACACCATATTTTGAACGACCTTGTGCACGGTCTTTTACACCACCACTATCTAAGGCGCCTCTAATAATATGGTATCGTACACCAGGTAAATCTTTTACACGACCACCACGAATTAAAACAACCGAGTGTTCTTGTAAATTATGCCCAATTCCTGGAATATAGGCTGTCACCTCAAAACCTGATGTTAATCTTACACGCGCAACTTTACGAATTGCTGAATTCGGTTTTTTTGGTGTTGTTGTATATACACGTGTACAAACACCACGTCGCTGAGGGCAGTTTACTAGTGCTGGTGATTTTGTTTTTTTCTTAATTTGAATTCGTCTTGAACGAACTAATTGTTGAATAGTTGGCATATATCTTAGAAATTATAAATAAATAATTGTTTATTAATTTGTTGAGTTTAAACCGTATTTTTTCATAAAACGTTCCACACGACCTTCACTATCAATAAGTTCTGTTGTTGTATTATAAAAAGGATGATTTTTTAACCAAATATCTACTTGTAATTCTTTTTTTGTTGAACCTACTGTACATAATGGTTTTCCATCACAAAGAACCGTGGCATTATTGTACCATGTCGGATGAATTTCAGCTTTTGGCATATTTTTAAAAATTTAAAGGTATTATTATTAACGTTTTGAGTATTGTGGAGCTTTTCGTGCTTTACGTAAACCATATTTTTTACGTTCTTTGATTCTTGCATCTCGTGTTAAGAAACCAAATGGTTTTAAAATTGAACGGTGTTGTGGGTCCATTTTACAGATTAATCTAGCTACACCTAATTGGATAGCGGATGCTTGGCCTGTTAAACCACCTCCTCGAACCAATACTACAATATTAAATTGATTTTCTAAATTTAGTTTTTTTAATGGATCCCAAACTTTAGTTAAGTATGTTGAATTATATTGTAAGTATTTTTCACCAGCAACCTTATTAATGATTAGATTACCTTCCCCTGGAACAAGAAACACACGAGCAGTCGAGCGTTTACGTCGTCCAAGACCAATTTTATCTTTTTGTAATGCTGTATTCATAAAAATTTTTATAAATTATAGATTATTTGTAAAGTTTTCAATGTCATCTATTTGTATTGGATTTTGCGCAGCATGTGGATGCTGAGGACCTTGATAAACTTTTAATCGTTTTGATAAACCTTTTTTGGCACGTCCGTTTGGCATCATTCCATAAATACATCTTTCAATGATTTGTTGTGGAAGGCCATTAACAATACGTTTTAATGATGAACCGGGGCGACCTGGCTCAAAGACACGGATTCTTTCAATATGACGATCCACCGTAAGTGCTTCTGCATTAATTAAAATAACATAATCACCTGTATCAAAAGAAGGGTGATAATAAGACTTAATTTTTCCAGATAATAGTCCAACGATTGAAGAAGAAATTCGACCTAATTGTTTGCCTTTACAATCAATTACATACCATTTTTTTCTTGTATAATCAGACGCTGGAATAAATGTTTCATTCATAAAATATTTATTAATTTAATAAGTAATTACTTTAAAACTATTCCGAGTTTATTTTTCAGAGTAGTGAAAACTTCGTCAGCTGATTTCCGACCAAAGTTTTTAAGTTCCTGTAATTTTTCTGGTGAATATTCTAATAAATCCCCAATAGTATTAATTTGAGCTCTTTTTAAACAATTATAAGCACGTACAGATAGTTGTAGTTCTTCAATTGCTATATTAATATGTGGATTTATTGGTGCTAAATTATTCGTATTTTTTAGTGTGTTAACTTCTTGAGTAAATTTGTTTTCCATTATTGAATTGAATAATTCAATAATAAATTGTGACGCGGACGAAATTGCATCTTCAGGTGAAATACTTCCATTTGTCCAAACATCTAAGAATAACCTTTCTGTAATTGAATTTGAGTTATCATACACATTTTCAATTTTAAAATCTACTTTTTGAATGGGCATGAAAATAGCATCAATTTGAAGAAAATCTTCAGATTTATCACAAAATGTTTGGCCTGCTAATTTATAGCCAGTACCATGCTCAAACTTAAACTCAATCTCAAGAACATTTGACGTTGAAATTGTTGCAATATAATGATTTGAATTTACAATTTCAATATTTGAGGGTAATTGAATTGAATCTGCTGTAATAACAGCAGGACCTTTAATTTTTAAACGTCCAAAAGAAACATCGGTTGTTTCATTTTTGATAACAATCCCTTTTAAATTTAGTAAAATTTCCAAGATATCTTCACGAACTCCTGGAATAATAGAAAATTCATCACGAACCCCAGCAATTCGAACAGCGGTAATTGTTGTTCCACCTAAATCACTTAATAGAACACGCCGTAAAAGGTTCCCTATCGTTATACCTTGACCAGGGCGTAAAGAGTTGATTAAAAACTGGCCGTACATAGATCCAGATTCAATTTTCTCTGATTTCAAACATTTAATATATAAATTATTCAGAGTCATAATTTAAACTGATTCGAGGATTTTTAGAAATATAAATTTTTAAACTCTTCGACGTTTTGGAGGTCGACAACCATTATGGGGTACAGGTGTAATATCCTGAATTGAAAGAATTTCAAAACCAGCACCTTCAATTGCTCGAATTGCTGTTTCTCGACCAGATCCTTGGCCTTTGATTAAAATTTCAACGTTTTTCATTCCTGTGTTTAATGCATCTAACGCAGCTTTTTCAGCTGCTGTTTGAGCTGCAAACGGTGTGCCTTTTCGAGCACCTTTAAACCCAGAACTTCCTGCTGATGCCCAAGAGATTGTATCACCAGCTAAATTTGTAATTGTTACAATTGTATTATTAAATGTTGATTGAATGTGAACAACACCAGTAACCAAATTGTTTTTATCTTTTTTAAAGGCTGCTTTGCGAATTTTTTGTGCCATATTAAATAAAAATCTTAATTATTCTAACTTTCTTGAAAAATGAAATTATTTTTTATTACCTGTTACTGTTTTTTTCGTACCTCGACGTGATCGAGCATTTGTTCTTGTACGTTGACCTCGAACCGGTAAACTATTTCGATGTCTTTTACCTCTATGACAATTAATTTCATTTAATCGTTTAATGTTTAAGCCGTTAAAACGTCGTAAATCACCTTCTAGTTTTAAATTACTTTCTTCTAAAACTTTTCGTAGTGCTACTGTTTCTTCGGTTGTTAAATCATTTGTTCGAGTTTCTGAACTAATATTTGCCGATTCAATAATTTGTGTTGCAGTATTAATACCAATTCCATGAATATAAGTTAATGCATATGCAATTCTTTTATTTCTTGGTAAATCCACCCCTATTAATCTTACCACTTTGTTAACTCCTTAAAATTATTAACCTTGACGTTGTTTATGTTTTGGATTTTCACAAATTACCATAATTTTTCCATTTCGCTTAATAACACGACATTTTTCGCACATTTTTTTTACTGAAGGACGAACTTTCATTTGAGTTTTTACAATAATTAATTAATTTTTTTACTTCCTTTAATCAAACATATCATTATAAATATTTGATAAAATAATACTTCGAATTTCTCGTGATAATTCTAGAATTACCCCAACTAAAATTAGTAATGATGTTGTTCCTAATCCATTAAAACTTGAACCAGGTATAACCGTTTCAATTAAATTTGGTAACGTCGCAAGAATTGATAACATAATTGCGCCTAAATATGTTACCCGTTGCATCACTTTTTTTAAATAAAAAGTTGTTTCAACACCTGGTCGTATTCCTGGAATTGAAACAGCCATTTTTTGTAAATCATTTGAAATATCTTTTGGATTTAAAACAATTGTTGAATAGAATGAACTAAATAACAGAATCAAAGTGAAGTAACTAATCCAATAGATAATTTTTGATGATTCAAGAAACGCAGGTATAGTAATCGATGGTAATAACCCCATGTTACTAATATAATTTGGAATTACTAAAACGGCTGTCGTTAAAATAATTGGCATAACTCCGGCTTGATTAAACCTTAATGGAATATAATTATTTTCCGAGGATGAGTCAGTTGAAAATGTATCTGTTGTTTTTGTAAGTTGTTTTGATGATATTAGTGGAACAACGCGTGTCCCTTCTTGTAACAATACGATTCCGTAAATTGCAACAAAAAATAAAAGACTAATAAATAACCATGAAACAACTGAGATATTTTCACCTGCCGTTTGAAATAAATTTTTTCCAAAATTTGGTAAATTCGAAACAATATTTGTATAAATTAATAACGAAGCACCATTTCCAAGCCCATATTCGGTTACAATTTCACTTAGCCATAAAACAATCATAGCACCGGTAGTTAACCAAATTACAATCTGACCTGCTAAATAAATATCCCAGTCAAATAAAGCTCTTTTTAAATAAAAAGCAATACTAAAACTTTGAATTAATGCCCAACCTAAAGTAATTAAACGAGTTAATTTATTTATAGTTCGACGCCCTTCTCCACCACCTTCTTTTTGTAATTTAGAAAGGCTAGGAAAAATACTAAGTAATAATTGCATAAAAATTGATGCATTAATAAAAGGAAATATATTTAGAGTAAATATTCCAATTACAAAAGTATCGTTTCCTGCAAACGTACTTACTAAACTTTTTGTCATTGAGTGACGTTCAAGATAAAAAGCTAAATGATTATGATTTATTCCTGGAACTGGTAAAAAAGTTCCAATTCGAATAAATATTAATATTCCTAGACTTAATAAAAGACGATTTAAGAGAATATTTTTATCATTAGTTTGTTTAATCATACTTTAATATTTAAGTATTAAGTAGTTAATCTTAATTTAAATTAAGGTCTCGTTTTTTTGCTACTTGAGATTTTGTTGTTAAGTTTCCTAAACCACAAACAGCAGCACGAGCATTATTTAATAAATTATCCGATCCTAATTGTTTTGCAATAACATTTTTAATTCCTGCAACTTCTAAAACAGTTCGTACTGCTCCACCAGCAATTACACCAGAACCTTCAATAGAGGGACGCATAATAATTTTACATGCCCCAAATTTTCCTGTAACTCGGTGTGGAATACTTAATGATTTTGTAATTGGAATTTTAATTAAATGTTTACGGCCATCTGTTTTTGCTTTTTTAAAAGCATTAACAACATCATCAGCTTTTGCTACACCAACACCAACTTGACCATTTTCATCTCCAATAACAACAATTGCACGAAAACTTAATTTTTTCCCACCTTTTGTTACTTTAGAGACACGGCTTATTTTAATTAAGCGCTCAACAAATTTCTGATCATTTCTATTATCAGTTCGTCGTGATTTTTTTTTTAACTTATTAACTTGTTTTAAATCGGTACTCATAAAATTTATTAAACTTATAGTTTTAACTTTCAGATTGGTTATTTAAAATTGAAGACCACCTGCGCGGGCACCATCAGCTAATGCTTTAATCCGTCCGTGGTAAAGATATGGTCCTCGATCAAATACAATTTTGGTAATATTTTTTTTTAAACTAAGTTCAGCTAATTTTTGACCCATTAATCTTGAAGCATCACATGTTCGTCCATTTTGACTGTCAAGTTGAATATCACGATCTAAAGTTGAGCACGAAACAAGTGTCGTTGAAGCAGTATCATCAATAATTTGAGCATAAATATTTTCGTTTGATCGGTAAACCGATAAACGTGGACGCTCTTGGGTTCCTTTAACTAAACCTCGTAAATTTTCACGTTTTAAACGCTTAAATTTTTGAGGTTTTAACTTTTTATTTTTATTTTTGAGTTTTAATAAAACTCGTTTTGATAATTTCATAAATTACTTTAATGTTAAGGTTAATTGTTTTAAAATAAGGTTAAGATAAAAATTTTTATTTTTTACCTGATTTACCAGCTTTACGTCTTACAACTTCTCCTTCATAAATAATCCCTTTACCTTTATACGGTTCCGGTTTGCGCCATGCTCGAATTTGTGCAGCAAACAAACCTAATTGTTCTTTGTCACAAGCTTTAATATTAATACTTGTATTTTTCGTTACTGCAATAGAAATACCTTCTGGAATTTCTATGGTAACAGGGTGACTATAGCCTAAGTTTAATACAATAGACTTACCCTGAACAGTTGCTCGGTACCCAACACCATTTAAAGTTAAGTTTTTTTGGAATTGTTCTGATACCCCAACAATCATATTATTAACTAAGGTACGGTATAAACCATGTAATGCTCTTGCATTACGTGTTTGTTCTTGTAGACTCACAATTAAAGTACTATCAGTGTGCTCAATTCCTAATTGAGTAGGAAGTTGGTTTTGTAATGTTCCAAATTTACCTTTTACAGTAACATTTAATCCATTACAAGTAACATCAACACCTGCTGGTACGTTAATTGGTAATTTTCCGATACGTGACATAATTTTTACTTACTCCGATTACCAAATATAACATAAAACTTCACCACCAATACCCAGGTCTTTCGCTTTTAAATTTGTCATTACACCTTTTGATGTTGACATAATAGCAATACCTAAGTCATCTAAAACTTTTGGTAGTTCTTTTGAATTTGCATAAACTCGTAAACCTGGTTTACTTACACGTTCAAGTTTACAGATAACTGGTTCACGTAATTTCCCTTTATATTTTAAAGAAATTAATAAATAAGAATGAGACTTTTCGTCATTGTAAATTTCAAAATTCTCAACGAACCCTTCTTCTTTTAAAATTATTGCAATAGCGTTTGACATTTTTGTACTTGGAATTTGTACAATTTGATGTTTAACCATATTTGCATTTCTAATACGCGTTAGCATATCCGAAATAGTATCTGTTACCACAACTCGCTCCTTATTTTTTCACAATTTATTTTATTCTTGAGACCAGCGTTTGCGGCGTAAATGTTTCTTTTTATCCCAAACTTGGCTTACTTCTGCTAATGATGCATATTTTTCATAATGGCCCGAATCATTAAAAGGGAAACGTAAGAATTTTAAAAGAACCATTCCATTTAAAACTCGATCAAAAGTTCGTGAACGAGTTTTTGGATTTGATGATGAAAACACTAACGTAATACTAAAACCTTGTGCTTGATCTACATCTTCATAATTAATTTCGGGGAAAATTAATTGTTCTTTCAATCCGAATGTGTAGTTTCCTGCTTTATCAAAGCTTCGTACTGATAACCCACGGAAATCACGAATTTGAGCAAATGTGAAGAAGATTAGTTTTGTTAAAAACGCATACATTTTTTCACCACGTAATGTTACCGTTAAACCTAGTTCTAGATCTTCACGAATTTTAAAACCAGCAATTGCTTTTTTTGATTTTGTGATAAGAGGCTTTTGACCTGTAATTGAGGTAAATTCTTGAATACTTTTTTTCAAAATATTTGTGTTTTGTGCTGCTAAGCCTAAACCACGGTTAATTTGAATTTTTTCTAATTTTGGAACTGTATGAACATTTCGAAAAAGTTCAGGGTCATTTTTTTGTAAAACGGCCCGTATTCCTTGATTATATTCTTTTTTAATATCTATAAGTAGACTATGAATTTCCGCGACTTCTTGTATTGAATTTTGGTTACGCATATTTTTATTAAGACTTTGTTACATTTAATTTTACATTTGAATGATGAATAGGAGCTTCGATTTGTTTGATCTCACCTACTTCATTATCTGTATTAGGTTTAATATGTTTGAATTTATAATTAATTCCCTTAACAAGAATTTTTCCAGTATTGCGGTAAAGTTTAATAACCTCACCTGTTTTATTTTTTTCAAAGCCTGAGATTACTTTTACATTGTCACCAATTTTCACATGCATTTTTTGTTGTTTTATCATTTATAAAACCTCCGGTGCTAATGAAACAATTTTAGAGAAATTTTTGTCTCGAATTTCACGTGCAACAGGCCCGAAAACTCGAGTTCCACGAGGATTATTATCTAAATTAACAATAACTGCTGCATTATCATCAAAACGAATATACATACCATCTTGACGACGAATTGATTTAGAAGTACGTACGACAATAGCTCTAACAATATCCGATCTTTTAATAGGCATGTTTGGAATAGCTTCTTTAACTACACCAATAATGGTATCACCAATTTTTGCATATTTTCGATTTCCACCTAAAACTCGAATACACATAATTTTTCGAGCACCGGTATTATCGGCTACTGTTAACATAGTTTGTGGATAGATCATAAGAACTTAATTTTTAATTAATTAAAGATGATTTTGAAAGAATCTTGGTTAATATCCAACGTTTTCTTTTACTTAATGGACGAGTTTCTTGAACTAAAACTTCGTCACCAATGTTACCTTGCTCTGTTTCATCATGAGCTAAATATTTTTTGGTTTTTACCATTGTTTTTGAATAAATAGGGTGCGAAAATTTACTTTCCACCTGTACAACTACTGTTTTATTCATTTTATTACTAACAATAATTCCAACTTTTTCTTTTACTGGCATTAAAACTCCTTATATATTTATTTAAAAATTTCCAGTTAAATAGTTTTGTTTTTGAATTAAATCAGCAACAGCATTTGTATTGGATTGTTCTAGTGCTTCTAATCTTAAAGTTAAAACTGTTTTTAACTGTGCTAATCGACGTTTTGCAAATTTAATTTCATGAGATTGAAACGGTTGTCGAGTTGCTTTTTTGAATTTTAAATTAAATAATTCTTTTTCTGTTTTAATAATTGCGTCAGAAATTTCAGTATTTGAAAGTCCTTTAATATCATTAAATTGAGGTAAACTCATAAGTTATTCGATATTGGTTCTAATAATAAATTTTGTTTTGATTGGTAGCTTGTAGGCAGCTAAATTAAATGCACCACGAGCAACTTCTTCTGGAACTGATGCGATTTCAAATAGCATAGTACCAGGTTTAACTGTCGCTACCCAGTAATCTACGGCACCTTTACCTGCACCCATACGAGATTCAGCAGCTCGGGCGGTTACTGTTTTATCTGGAAAAATTCGAATCCATAATGATGCACCACGTTTCGTATAACGAGTAATTGTACGACGAGCCGCCTCAATTTGACGTGAAGTAATCCAGGTAGGTTCTAATGCCTGTAATCCGTATTCACCGAATGAAACTTCATTTCCGCGAGTAGCTTTTCCACGCATACGACCACGGTGGTATTTTCTATATTTTGTTCTTTTTGGACTTAACATATTAAATTCTATTTATAAAAGATATACTTTATGTCTATTTCGCTAAAATTTCATTTTTAAATAACCAAACTTTAACACCTAAAACGCCATAAATGGTATTTGCTTCTTTTGCAGAATAATCAATATCAGCTCTTAGAGTTTGTAACGGTACACGACCTTCTCGAATCCATTCAGTTCGAGCAATTTCAGCACCATTTAATCGACCACCAACTTGGATTTTGATACCACTAACATTGTCTTCGTGTGCTGCTTGAAGAGCCTCACGAATGGCGCGTCGGAAAGCTACACGATCTTCTAATTGCTTTACAACTAAATCACCAATTAATGATGCATTTAAGTTAACTTTTTCTACTTCAAGAATATTAATTGTAATTTGACGGTTACTTGGTAAGAATTTCTTAATATTTTTTAATAAATTCTCAATTCCTAATCCATTTTCACCAACTAATGCACCTGGTCGACCTGTTTCAATATCTAATTGAATTTGATCACCTAATCCATTACGATTAATTTTAATATTTGAAATACTAGCTGCTTTTGCTAATTTATTAAGATATGTTCTAATTTGATCATCTTCTTGTAATAAATTACTGTATTGATTAAAATTAGCATACCAGGCAGATCTATGTTCTTGTGTAATCCCTAAACGAAATCCTAATGGATGTGTTTTTTGTCCCACCGAAATAATCCTTTTAATTTAAATAGAGTTTATAAAATCAATTAACTTGATTCTTTTACAACAATTGTAATATGACACGTTGGTTTTAAAATTTTGTAAGCTCGACCTTGTGCCCGTGGTCGGATACGTTTTAATTTTGGTCCTTCATTAGCATATACTTCATCAATAATTAATTTTTTTTTATCTAAATCATAATTATTTTTTGCATTTGCTGCTACTGAATGGACAATTTGCCAAACAGGGCCACCAGCATCATATGGTAAGAATTCTAATATCATTAATGCTTCTCGATATGAACGTCCACGAATTTGATCTAAAACTCGTCTTACTTTATGTGGTGACATCCTAATATATTTTGCTTCAGCTCTTACTGATTGAACGTTAGACATAAGCTTTTTTGTAATTTTTGTTTTTCTTAGAATTACTCTAATTATTTCAATATTATTACCAAATTGTTTCAAGTTTTTTCGGAACTGGTTTAATTTGATAAGCTAATTTAATAGTTATAGTATTTGAAACTTTAAATAATTCTGATTGTTCATTAACAAATCTATTGAATTTTGATATTTCATTTATGGTAATGTCATAGATATAAATATCAAAAAAATTTACATACAAATTATTTTGAAGAAAAATAACGCTTGAATTTAATATTTGTAAAAGGTAATCACGTTCATCTAGATTTGATTTTAAAAGATATAAAAGATCATCCATTACGTAATAATACAGTTTAAATTTAAAACTTTGTAAAATAGTGATTGCAAGCGGTGATAATTTTTTATCGCATTTCACATTAAAAGTTTTAATGTGAAAATTTGGATCCATAATCTTTTGTACCATAGAAAAGTTTCCTTAACGTTGTGTCTTTCTATCGGTTTTGATATGTGTTCTAAATGTTCGTGTTGATACAAATTCTCCTAATTTATGACCAACAAATTGGTCTGAAATAAAGACTGGTACGTGTTGTTTACCATTATAAACTGCAATGGTATGACCGATCATACTTGGTAAAATCGTTGAACTACGTGACCAAGTAGTGATTGTATCTTTTTTTCCGGCAGCGTTCATTTTATCAACTTTTTTTAATAAATGATACGCAATATAAGGTCCCTTTTTTAATGATCTTGGCATCTTAAGAATAGTTTGGTTAATTTATATTTTACGAAAACTTTAATTAAGTTCGACGACGAAGAATATATGCATTACTAGCTTTTTTCTTTTTTCGTGTTTTCATTCCTAAAGCTGGTTTTCCCCAAGGTGTTAACGGACGACTTCTACCAATTGGTGCACGACCTTCACCACCACCATGTGGGTGATCACATGGGTTCATTACTGAACCACGAACAGTAGGGCGTTTACCAAGCCAACGTGTTCGACCGGCTTTTCCACTTTGCACTAAAAATGCTTCATTATTACTTACTTCACCAATAGTTGCAAAACATTCTTTACGAATTAATCGAACTTCTTTTGAAGGTAGGCGTAACGTTACATAATTAGCTTCTTTTGCTAAAATTTTAGCTGATGTTCCGGCAGCTCGAACAATTTGACCACCTCGAGTTGGAATTAATTCAATATTATGAATTGAACTACCTAATGGGATTTCACTTAATGGTAATGTATTACCAATGTTTAAAGATGAACCTGAACCAGATACAATTTTATCTCCCACATTTAAATTATTGGGATGTAAAATATAACGTTTTTCCCCATCAGAATAATGAACTAGGGCAATACGAGCATTACGGTTTGGATCATATTCAATTGATGCAACTGTTGCTTCAATATCATGTTTATTACGACTAAAGTCTATTAAACGGTATCTTTTTTTATGCCCACCACCTCGGTGACGAATTGTAATAACACCTCTATTATTTCGTCCTTTTTTACGGTGATTTTTTCGAATTAAACTTTTTTCAGGTGTACTTGTTGTAATTTCTGAAAAAGTTAATAGTGCTCGGTTACGTGTACCTGGTGTATATGATTTATAAAGACGAATGCTCATAAACTTTATTAATTTCGATTATATAACTTTTAATTTTCTGCAAATAAGTTTATTGTATCGCCTTCTGCTAAAGTTACAATTGCTTTTTTATATTGTGATTTCCAACCAATGTATTTACCAACACGTTTTTTCTTTCGTGGAAGTTGACAAGTATTAACTTTTGTTACTTTTACATCGAATAAATATTCAATTGCTGCTTTAATTGTAATTTTATCAGATGATGGATTTACAATGAAACTATATTGATTATTTTCTAAAAGTCTTGTAGCTTTGTCAGTAATAATAGGATATTTAATAATATCATTACTACTAAGATTAAAATATGAAGAATCAACCACAATAAGTCTCCTTTATCTCATTTACTGCAAGTGGCGTTAATAAAATTTGTTTCGCTTTTAAAATACTAAGAGTATTTAAATTTGAAGCAGCAATTAATTCCACATTTTTTATATTTCTAATAGATAGTTTCAATGCTGGTGTTTTTTTAGAAACAATAACTAACACTTTTTGATTTAAATTTACATCACAATTTTTACATAATGTTAAAAATGTTTTTGTTTTTGCTGAATCAATAGCATTTTCTAAATTTTCAATAATAGAAATATTATTTCGTTTATTATATAGTAAAGTTTGTAAAGCTAATTTACGTTCTTTCTTATTTAATTTTAAAATAGTTTTTCTTGGTTTTGGACCAAAAATAACACCACCACCTTTCCATAAAGGTGAACGGTTTGAACCCGCACGGGCACGACCAGAACCTTTTTGTTGCCATGGTTTTGCACCACCACCTCGAACTTCACTTCGAGTTTTTGTTGAAACAGTCCCCTGTTTTTGAGAAATTTGATGTCTTAGAATATCTCGATGTACTAAATAATTACCAGATTTTTCAAGTACACTCAATTCCAATTTATGTTCGTCATTTAAGACTTGTCCATTTACATCTAGCGAATTATACTTAATAAATTTTTGAACAGTCATACGGTATTTTATCTATAATCGTTTCTTTGTTAATAAAAATTATATTACTCTGATGCTGCAATACTTAGTAAGTTACCAGGTTTTCCTTGTACAGAACCTTTTACTACTAAAATATTTTCATCACTATTCACTTGAATAATTTTTAATTTTTTAATTTGTGTAATTTTATTTCCTAATTGACCAGCCATTTTTTTACCTGGTAATACACGACCTGGGTCAGTACCCATACCAATTGAACCTGGAGATCGATGGTTTTTTGAACCATGTGTCATTGGGCCTCGAGTGAAGCTATAACGTTTTTGAAGACCCGAGAATCCTTTACCAGTACTTTTACCTGTAATATTAATAAGCTGACCACTAGCAAATGAATCAACATTTAAAATTTGTCCCACTGTAAACTCTTCAAGATTATCAACACGAAATTCTTTTAAATATTTTAAAGGTTGAATATTTGATTTTTGTAAATGACCTAATTCAGGTTGTGTTAAATATTTACTTGGAACTGCTCCATACCCAACTTGAATCGCATTATACCCATCAGTTAAAACTGTTTTAATTTGTGTAATAACACATGGACCAATTTTTAAAATTGTTACAGGAATAATATTTCCTGATTCATCAAAAATTTGAGTCATGCCAATTTTATTACCTAATAAGCCTAAAGCCACAATTTTTCTCCAAAAAATAAATTATATATTAACATTTTTATAAAAACAAAAACAATTAATCTTAAATTAATTAAAAAATAAATAAAACAATTTTTATTGTTAAATTACTTTTAATAATTTAAAAAATTTCAATTTATTTGTCTATATACGATAAATAAACACTTTTATTAAAAACATTACGGAGCTAAAACTTTATTTTTTTTCTATCGATTTGTTATAAATAAAATAAAAAACTTAATTAATTTATAAAAATTTTATGTCAAAAGTTGTAGGAATTGATTTAGGAACAACAAATTCAGTAGTAGCTGCAATCGAAGGTGGTCAACCCAGTGTTATTCCAAATGCTGAAGGATTAAGAACAACACCTTCTATTGTTGCATATACAAAAAAACAAGAGTTATTAGTAGGACAAATTGCAAAACGACAAGCTGTAATTAACCCTGAAAATACATTTTTCTCAGTGAAACGTTTTATTGGGTCAAAAGAAAATGAAATTTCTGAAGGCGCAAAACAATTACCTTATAAAGTATCAAAAGATACAAATGGAAATATTAAAATTAAATGTTCATCATTAGATAAAGATTTTAGTCCAGAAGAAATTTCAGCTCAGGTTTTAAGAAAGTTAATTAGTGATGCTAGTACTTATCTTGGACAAGATGTAACTCAAGCTGTTATTACAGTACCTGCCTATTTTAACGATTCACAGCGTCAAGCTACTATGGATGCTGGAAAAATTGCTGGTATTGAAGTATTACGTATTATTAATGAACCAACTGCTGCCTCATTAGCCTACGGTTTAGATAAAAAACAAAATGAAACAATTTTAGTTTTTGATTTAGGTGGAGGAACATTTGATGTTTCGATTTTAGAAGTTGGTGATGGTATTTTTGAAGTATTATCTACAGCGGGTGATACAAATTTAGGTGGAGATGACTTTGATAAAGTTTTAGTTGATTGGCTAGTTAGTGATTTCCGAGATAAAGAAGGAATTACTTTAACAGATGATATTCAAGCATTACAACGGTTAACTGAAGCCGCAGAAAAAGCAAAAATGGAATTATCAACTGTTGAAAAAACAACTATTCATTTACCTTTTATTACAGCGGATAAATCAGGACCAAAACATATTGAAACAGATTTAACGCGTGAACAGTTTGAAAGTTTATGTCAAAATTTAATTCAACGTTGTCGAATTCCAGTTGAAAAATCATTAGCAGATGCTCGTCTTGAGAAGTCAGATATTAATGAAGTTGTATTAGTAGGTGGGTCGACACGAATTCCAGCTATTCAAAATTTAGTAGAATCATTGACTGGAAAAAAACCAAATCAATCAGTAAATCCAGATGAAGTAGTTGCTATTGGCGCAGCAATTCAGGCTGGTATTCTTGCAGGGGAAATTAAAGATATTTTATTATTAGATGTAACTCCATTATCATTAGGAGTAGAAACACTAGGTGGAGTAATGACAAAAATCATTGCTCGAAATACTACAATTCCCGTTAAAAAATCGGAAATGTTTTCAACTGCCGTTGATAATCAATCAAATGTAGAAATTCATATATTACAAGGTGAACGTGAGTTAGTTAGCGGAAACAAAAGTTTAGGTAATTTCCGTTTAGATGGTATTCCAAAGGCAGATCGTGGTGTTCCACAAATTGAAGTTACTTTTGATATTGATGTTGATGGTTTACTATCTGTTAAAGCAAAAGAAGTTGAAACTGGTGTTGAGCAATCTGTTACAATTCAAGGTGCATCTAACTTGGAAGAAACAGAAATTGAAACAATGTTAGAGGATGCCGAGAAGTATGCAACAGCAGATCAAGAACAACGTAAAAATATTGAAATAAAAAACCAAGCAGAAACATTATGTTTTGAAGCTGAAAAAGAATTAGATTTATTAAAAGATAAAATTTCAGATGAACAACAGAAAAGTACAAAAGAACTGATCTCAAATATCCGAAAAGATATTGAGACAGAAAATTTTGAATCACTAAATTCTGTTTTAGAAGAGTTAAAATTAGCTATGAAAAATATGGCTGATGCTAATCAACCAGAAACAGATTCTATGGGTGATTTAAACGATTTATAATGTTGTTAAAAAAGTTTAAACGAATAAATAATTCGTTTAAACTTTTTCTTCATCAACAATAATACATTCAGTTGTTAGAATCATACTTGCAATTGAAGTTGCATTTTGTAACCCTGATCTCGTTACTTTAGCAGGATCAACAACACCTTCTTCATACATATTACCACATCTATTCTCCGCTGCATTATAACCAATTTCAAATTCTTGTTGTTGAACTTGTTCAATGATAACAGCTCCATTGATTCCAGCATTTTCTGCAATTCGACGTAAAGGTGCTACAATAGCTCGTGCAAGAATCATTGCACCTACTAATTCATCTTCTTGTAAATTAATTTTAGCCCATGTTAGTAAATTTTCAGATAAATGTGCTAATGTTGCTCCTCCACCAGGAACAATACCTTCTTCCACAGCAGCCCGCGTTGCATTAATGGCATCTTCTAATCTTAATTTTTTATCTTTCATTTCGGTTTCTGTAACAGCACCCACTTTAATTACTGCAATTCCACCAGATAATTTTGCAATTCGATCTTGTAATTTTTCTTTTTCGTACCCTGTTTCCGCAACATTTATTTGTTTACGAAGTTGTTCACAACGAGTTTTTACTGCTTCAAGTTCATCACCACCTCCTACAATCGTTGTAGTATCTTTACTTATAATTACCCGACGGGCTTGACCTAATAAATTAACTTGAATATTTTCTAAACTTAAACCAGCATCTTGCGTAATTACTGTACCACCCGTTAAAACTGCAATATCTTGAAGCATTAATTTACGTAATTCACCAAAACCAGGTGCTCGTACAGCAACTGCATTTACAATTCCACGTAACTTATTCAAAATTAAAGTAGCTAAAGCTTCTTTTTCAACATCTTCTGCGATAATTAATAAAGGACGCTTTGTTTTTGTAACTTGTTCAAGGATTGGTAATAAATCTTGTTGTACTAATGTAATTTTTTTATCGGTTAATAAAATATAAGGGTTTTCGTAAGAAACTTCCATTTTATCAGTATTAGTAATAAAATATGGAGAAATAAAACCTTTTTCAAATTTCATTCCTTCTGTAATTTCTAATTCAGTAGTAATACCTTTCCCTTCTTCTAAAGAAATTACACCTTCTTTTCCAACTTTTGCTAATGCATCTGCAATCAATGATCCAATGATCTTGTCATTTCCAGCAGAAATTGAAGCCACTTGTTCAATTGATTGAATATCTTCAACAGGTTGTGCAAATTCATTAATTTGAGTAACAAGATATTGGGTTGCTTTTTCCATTCCTAATTTAATAGAGATAGGATTTGCCCCAGCTGCTACATTTTTTAACCCTTCTTTTACCATAGCATAAGCTAAAACTGTTGCAGTAGTAGTACCATCACCTGCAACATCATTTGTTTTTGCAGCTGCTTGACGGATTAATGAAACACCTGTATTTTCAATATGATCTTCTAATTTAATTTCTCTTGCAATTGTAACCCCATCATTAACAATTTGTGGAGACCCATAATTTTTCTCTAATACTACATTACGACCTTTAGGACCTAATGTTACTGACACAGCTTCTACCATAATTTCCATACCACGTTCTAAAGCGCGACGAGCATTATCTTGATATAATATTTTTTTTGACATAAGGAGAATTTAATTCTTTGATTCGTTTTTATAAAAAATCTTCGAAGCTGAATTTTAAAGCAAAGTAGAGAAAATTTGCAAGGGTATTAGTTAATTTATTTAAAATCTTTTTCATAAAAGCTTTACTTCATATTGTATTTAATTGTATTATAATATTATATAACACAGTTTGGGCTTGTAGCTCAGTGGACTAGAGCACGTGGCTACGAACTACGGTGTCAGGGGTTCGAATCCCTTCTTGCCCAAGAAACAAAAATTAAACTGTGTTATTATTTTGGGGTGTCGCCAAGCGGTAAGGCTGTGGACTTTGACTCCGCCATTCGTAGGTTCGAATCCTGCCACCCCAGATTTCAGAAACTTAAACCGTTCTATAGTAAAAAATTTAGATTATACTAGAGATTAGATAAACTCAAATCACTATAGACTTTGTAAAACAATTCATGGAAGCGAAAATTCAATTTATAAAAGGATTAGATGAGAAAATATTGCCAGATGTACGTTTAACACGTTCACGTGATGGAAGTACTGGAACTGCTACATTTCGATTCAAAAACCCAAACATTTTAGATAAAAGTACCGCTAAAGAGGGAGAAATTACTGGAATGTACTTAATTGATGAGGAAGGAATTTTAGAAACACGTGATGTAAATGCAAGATTTCTAAATGGTAAACCCGAAACAATTGAGTCTATTTATATTATGAAAAGCCCTGAAGCTTGGGATCGTTTCATGAGATTTATGGAACGTTATGGACAAAGTAATGGACTAGTATTTACTAAAGCAAATTAATTATAAAAATTTTATTTTAACCTGACAAATGTATACATCATTAGATTGGCTTAATCAATTAATTAATGTAAAAACTATTCAATTAGAAGAGTTAATAGATAAATTGACTCTTGGTGGATTTGAAGTTGAAGAAACATTACAAATTGATATAAATAATCAAAAACAAACAATTTTAGATATTTCTGCAACGGCAAACCGAGCTGATAGTCTTTCAATAAAAGGAATTGCAAAAGAAATCACCGCATTATTAAATCAACCAACGTTTAATTCAAATTATAATTATTCAGACTTAGAATCTCAAAAAATAATTGCAGACGTAACTTCATTGGCAAAATCAAATACAGATTATTCTACGTTTGTAACCGTTAGTGTTGAAAACTTAACCAATTTTACAATACCAAAATGGTTAACAGAAAAATTAGTCTGTTCAAAAATTGAACCAACAAATACTTTATTTGATTTTCAAACATATGTTTTGTTAGAAACAGGGTATCCTTTTGAATTCTATGATTTAAAGAAAATTCAAACTGTTTTACAAACTTCAGAATTTGATTTATGTTTAACGACAGCCAAACCAAATACAATATTTATCGCAAATAATAATTCAGAATATAATTTAACTTCAGATATTTTAGTTGTTGAGGCTAATAATTATCCTTTAAGCATAGGTGGAATCATTTCTAATGAACAGGTTGCTTATACTTCAGAAACAACATCATTATTAATTGAAGGATCTATTTTTAGTTCTAAAAAAATTCGTCAACAATCACGGATCCTTGGAGTACGTACAGACCGTTCTGCCCGCTATGAGAAAGGATTGAATAATAGTTATTTTACTGAAGCATTATTACGATTAATCCAGTTATTAAGAATTACAAATCCAAATTTAATTTGTAAAGTTCATACAGCTTCTGAAGTTGAACAAGTAATACCACCAACATTAATTTTAAATTACGAAAATGTAATTGAAATTTTAGGTCCAGTTCAAATTCCTAATACTAATATCTCAGGAAATATTACTCCCGATCAAATTACGGAATATTTAAAACGTTTAGATTTAAAGTTTATATTTGATGACGAACAAATAAAATGGTCTGTTTCAATTCCAATTGCCCGAATGGATGATCTTGAACGAGAAATAGATTTAATTGAAGAAATTGGCCGATTACATGGTTTTAATCATTTTGTTACAAATTTACCAACTGTAAATAATATTGGTCAAGAAGATTTCAGTTATCAAATTCGTAAGAAATTAACTAATTGTTTTCTAAATGAAGGCTTAAATGAGTTAATGCATTATTCCTTAGTTAATGACGGAATTGATAATAGTATTCCACTTATTAATCCTTTAATTATTGATTGTTCAACATTACGAACAAGTTTATTACACAATTTAGTTAAAATTGTTAGTGAAAATGTAAAACAAGGAAATGGAATTCTAGAAGGTTTTGAATATGGCCATGTTTTCAGTGGTGATATACAATCTGAATATATTGAAAAAGAGATGGTCGGGGGTATTTTTGGTGGTATAAAGAGTAAACGTCAGTGGGATCAAACATCACAAACATTGTCATGGTTTGAAGGTAAAGGTAAAATCGAAGAATTATTTAAAAAGTTAAAGTTTGATGTTTCTTGGAAACCCGCTGTAGTATCAAATAATTACAAAACAGTAATTCACCCATATCGTACTGCGGGATTATGGTTATCTAATGGTCAATGTTTAGGTATTTTTGGGCAAATTCATCCAGTATTAGCAAAAACCTTTAATCTTCCGGTAGATTTATTTTTGTTTGAATTTGATCTTGATATTATTAAAATAGAATATCAAACTAAGAATTTAGCTTTATACCAATCATATTCAACATATCCTAAAATTACGAAAGATTTATCTTTTGTAATAGATCGTAAAATTTCGTTTAAGGAAATTGAAAAATCAATATTCAAAAATGGCAGTGACTATTTAAAAACCATTGATTTATTAGATGAATATCGTGGAAATTCAATTCCAGAAAATCAAACTAGTTTATGTATTCAATTAACTTTTCAATCCATTGAAAAAACTTTAGTTACTAAAGAGATTGATGAAATTATAAAAAATTTACAAACAGTATTAGAGAATAGTTACAAAGTAACAATCCGAATTTAATACAGATAATTCTATAAATTCTTTATAGAATTATCCACCACCAACAATTGTAATAACTTCAATCTTATCATTTTTTTGTATTTGAATTTCTTCCCATTTATTTTTATGACAAATAAAATTATTGTATTCAAGTACAAAAATAGATGAATGGTAATCAAAATATCCAAGTAGATCTGTTAATGTAATTTTTTTGTTTGTAAAGTACTCTTCACCATTAAAAAAAAAAGTAACTTGATTTAACATAAATCATTTTTTTTAAAAACTCTAGACTTATATTAGTATAAACTGATAAAATATAATTGTAAATTATATGGCGGGTGTGGCCAAGTGGTTAAGGCAGTGGGTTGTGGTTCCGCCATTCGCCGGTTCGAGTCCGGTCACTCGCCCAAATTACTACTTTATACAAGAAAAATTAAGAAAATTTCATTAAAAAAATATTAAACTTTATGTCACGATACCGTGGGCCTAAATTAAGAATTACACGACGTTTAGGAACGTTACCAGGATTAACCCAAAAACAATCCAAGAAAAAAGGCCGTCCAGGTCAACACGGGGTAGGTGCTGAAGGTAAGAAGAAAACTACTGAGTATGGTGTACGATTAGAAGAAAAACAGAAACTTAAGTTTAACTATGGTTTAACTGAAAGTCAGCTATATCGTTATATTAAAGAAGCTCGTCGACGTAATGGTGTAACAGGTTTAATTCTATTACAATTATTAGAAATGCGTTTAGATAGTATTTGTTTTAGTTTAGGGTTTGCTCCAACGATGTCAAGTGCGCGTCAATTAGTTAATCATGGACATATAACTGTAAACGGTAAAACGGTAAGTATTGCTAGCTTCCAATGTCATATTAATGATGTGATTGGAGTAAAAGTAAAAACTTCTTCAAAAAATGTTATTGAAAACAATTTAAAAACTATTCGCTTTGTAGATCGTCCAAATCACTTGAAATTTGATAGTACAAAGCTAGAAGGAACAATTACTAATTACTGTGATCGAAATGATCTATTATTAGAACTTGATGAATTATTAGTTATTGAGTATTACTCAAGACGTTAATTAAGACCTAAATTAATACTTCAAACTTATAAATATACCGAATATCTAGGATTTCTATGTTAAAATTACGATTAACCCGAATGGGACGAAAAAAATACCCTGTATATCGTTTGGTTGTTATAGAACACTCAACTCGACGTGATGGAAGACCTGTAGATTCTGTAGGTTACTATAACCCACAAACTAAAGAATCTAATTTTCAAGTTGAAAAAATTCAAAAATGGTTAGGTTACGGAGTACAACCTTCTGAAACAGTAGCGACTTTATTAAAAAAAGCTAAAATTATTGAATAGTAATTCAAACCCTTCTTAATGTGACTTTAAATTCACATTAGGAAAGGTTTGAATTACTATTCAATAAAAATAAATAGACGTTGACTTGGGTGGCTATCAATTATAATATTTATTATAACAACTATTAACGTAATTTATTTTGTAACAAATATGTCTCATTTTACAACAATGAAAACAAGTTTCCAAAATCTTTCATATTTGGAAAAAGCATTACATAAATTAAAAATTGTACACCAAAAACAAAACTCTGAAAACCAGTTTACAAAATCAAATTTAATTATTAGTCAGTCTAATGGTTATGATATTAAATTTGCTTGGAATGGCCAAGAATACGAATTAATTGTTGATATGAGTTTCTGGGAGCAAACTTGTCCAGTAGAAAGCTTCATTGATAAAGTTGCCCAAAATTATGCAGGAGAAGTTATTGTAGGAGAAAGTCAAAAACTAGGATTTCAACCAGTAAAATATCAACAAAATGCAGATGGTTCAAACACAGTGGTATTAGAACGTTGGAATGAAAGAGTATAATCTTATTTAAAGATTTACTGGTTTATTTGCCTAATAATAATTAAAAAAATTTATAACTATTGTTAGGTGAATTTCAAACAAGGAAAAATCAAATATTTTTCAATTTTTCCCTGTAATCTTTTGAGATCAAGTTTATGAACGTGATAAACGTTGAATTTGTTGAATAGCTAAAGTGCCAATGTTGATTAACGCCCAACTTGCT
>Ga0307996_1000053_pt1 | contig 30745 bp, 56 predicted proteins | sample Davwhametageno35_FD_203143 | JGI IMG/M metagenome (GOLD analysis project Ga0307996, IMG submission 203143) | Marine microbial communities from Davis Island wharf, Antarctic Ocean - #35 | ecosystem: Environmental > Aquatic > Marine > Unclassified | place: Antarctic Ocean: Davis Island wharf...
AAAAACAGAATAATTGAAATATGTGAGTTAGGACAACCACAAAGCATAATACATAGAGAAAACCAACCAATTACAGAATTAATAAAAACAGATAGTTTGATAGAAGAACTTAACCAACAATTACGTTAACACGTTGTTATATGATTTTAAAAATAATTAATTATGGAAAGAGATTTTAGAGTACAACTATTTATGGACAACACTTATCAAGTATTAAATGCTGACGATGATAGCGTTGCATATCAAGGTAGTCTTGCAGATTGTGAGGCTTATATAAGATTACACGAAGGCGGTTATTTTTAATTGCATATAACAAAGAATATAAGTAGTGTGGTAACTTTTTGGTATGATGTGTATAGTAAGCCACCCATCTTGACGAAGTAACCATTGGAATAAAGAAAGACTATACTCCACATTACTTATATTTATTGTTGATTAAAAAATAAATAAAAAATATAGGCTGGCAGAAATGTCAGCTTTAAATGTAAATAACCAAAAAAAAATCGTTATATATATATGAAAATCAATGTAGAGATACCAAATAGTTTGTCAGATATTACATTAAGGCAGTATAAACATTACCTTAAAATACAAAAGACTGTTGAAGATGATAAGTTTTTAGGCGCAAAGATTATAGAGATTTTTTGCAAGATAAGGCTTGAAGACGTTATGCGTTTAAAATTTAATGATGCAGAATTAATTACAGACTCATTAGTAAAAATGTTTGACCAAAAGCCAAAGCTCGTAAGACACTTTAAACTAGGTAAAACTAAGTATGGGTTTCATCCACAACTAGATGACTTAACACTTGGAGAATATATAGACCTAGATACTTACATTGGAGATTGGGAAAATATGGAAAAAGCTATGAATGTATTATACAGACCAGTAGACTTAAACATAAAAGACAAGTATACTATAAAAAAATATGACGTAACTAACTATGACACTATGTTGGATATGCCTATGGATGCAGTAATATCATCGATTTTTTTTTTCTGGAATTTAGGTCTAGAATTGTCGAAAACTATGACGAACTATTTGGGCAAGGAACACAGCAAGGTCTTGACTCAGTATCTAATTTCGCAACCAAATGGGGTTGGTATAACTCACTTTACGGACTCGCTCAAGGCGACATTACAAGATTTGAAAATATCACAAACCTAAATTTTCACGAATGCTTTATGATGTTGAGTTATAAAAAAGACAAGGCAGAAGCAAGTTCTAAACGAATAAAAAATAATTTTAAATGAGCCAGCAAGCAATAAGAGGTTACTATCAGTTAACTACATTATTAGAAACACAACTAAGAGCAAATGGAATAACAAACGTAGTTAGTATTGGGGACATATCAAACGTAAACCTCAACAAGCAAGACATTTTCCCATTAGCGCATATAATAGTAAATAATGCAGCCTTAGAAGAGAATGTCATTAGATTTAATGTAAGCATACTAGCTTGTGATATTGTAGACCAGTCAAAGGATATAACAACAGATAGGTTTGTAGGTAATAACGATGAACAAGATATTTTAAATACACAGTTATCGGTTATTAATATGTTAACACAGAAAATGAGAATAGGTAATTTGCATCAAGACAAGTATCAGATAGAGTCGGGTGTAAGCGCACAACCTTTTATGGATAGGTTTGAAAATCAACTAGCTGGTTGGACGGCAACTATGGATATATTAATTTATAACGATATTGATATTTGTAGCTAATGATTTATAAAAATGTAGATGAGGTCTTAAATACTTTTGCAGACACGACAATAGATAATGCAAGAAAAAATCTAGTAGACGATAGGATGTCTTTTGGGGCATTATATGAAAACCTTAGTTACGTTTATGAAAAGGAAACTGGATTGTTTATATTGGAATTTCTAATGGAAGATTATGGTATTTTCGTTGACAAGGGTGTTAGAGGAAAAACCTCAACATATCCCGAAACTGCAGCCTCATTATCTCAATTTCAATACGGAAGCGGTAGTGGTCCAAAAGGTGGTTTAACAAAAGGTATTAACGAATGGCTAAAAAAGAAGCGATTTCAATGGAGAACAAAAGAGGGTAAATTTATGAGTTATCAAAGTATGACTTTTATAATAGCAAGATCCATTTACAATAAAGGTATTAAAGCTAATTTGTTTTTTACGAAACCTTTTGAGATAGGTGTTAAAAATCTTAAACTAAAATTAGAAAAAGCATACACACTAGATATTGAAGATGAAATTATAAGACTAGCAAAAAAATCATTATGAATTGGACATTAAACATAGCGTTTCATTACCCACACGATAGGTTTCTATTTGGTTGGGAATATCTTGCGCGAGATAACAAATACAATTATAAAACAATAAGGCTATATTTATTTATATCCACACTAACATTAGATTTTTAATATGGCAGATATAGCATTAAGAAACCCACAGTTTAAATACATATTAGCTGGTGTAACTGCAAAATCTGTAGTATGCAGATTAACAATAGATGGAGTCTTGAGGTATACTCTTGTAAAGAATCTACCTACTTTTTTTGTGCCAGTAAATCAAACAATTAATTTTGATATTGCAGAACTAGCAAGAGATTATTTAGAAATTGCATACGACAATACCTATGCACCTCAGAGCGTTGCTATAGAAACAAATTTAAAAAGCTACGATGCTTTAAACGGAACTGGCAACGAGGTAGATACTCCAGCCACTATTGTAGACAAAGGCTTTGAGGCTTATGGAGACTTTCTAGATGGGTCAAATCCAGTTATACCTTTTAACAGAACTGCGCCTACGTTTTTAATGGCTAATGACAAACCGCCTAATAATACAAATACATTTACAATATTAGTACCTACTGGACAAGCTGGAAAAGTACCTCTCGTAACAAGTTTAGGTGGTATTGTCGCGCTTAATTTTGGTCCTATTGATACTACAGTTCCAAATATAGATAACATACTGTGTAATATAAAAAGAATAGATTGCACAAAATATGGCGAGGGTCACAGAATAATATTTATAAATAAATATGGAGTACAACAAGATTTGTGGTTTTTCTTAAAGAAAACAAGAGGTCTAGCAAGGACAAACGAATCTTATAAGGCAAATACAATAACATATCCTAGCGATAGTCCAGCAACGTACAGTAAAGAAAATGCAGCTAATAAAGTATTTAATACACAAGGAAAACAAACATATACCCTAAGTAGCGGATTTTATCCAGAGTTTGCAAATCAGTTTTTTGAAGAATTATTGTTAAGTGAATATATTTGGTTGTCAGAGATAACGAATGTTGCAGCTAAATCATTTATAAGAGTACCAGTAAAAGTAAAAACCTCATCGATTAAATATAAAACATCTGTAAATGACAGACTTGTAGAATACACAATGGAGTTTGAAGATGCTTTTGATTACATAAACAATATTAGATAATGCGTACACTACAATTATACATATTAAATCAGAGAGTAGATTTGTTTAAGGATGAGGTTGTCTCTCTTACGCAAACTATAAAAAATGTAAAAGATATTGCAAAGATATTTACAGAATTTACTCAAACTTTCTCTGTTCCAGCATCTAAGATAAATAATAAGATTTTTGAACACTACTATAATTCGGAAATTATAAACGGATTTGATGCAAGAGTAAAAGCTGATGCAAAATTAGAGTTAAACGATTTGCCTTTTAAAGAGGGTACGATTAGACTTGAGGGTGTAGATTTAAAAAACAATGTACCTCACACATATCGCATTACTTTTTTTGGAAATACAGTAAACTTAAAAGATATATTTGCAGATGAGTCATTAAGCACCCTTGAATTTACTAGTGGTTTTAATAAGACATATAGCTATAGTGAAATGTTAAACACAATTGGCGGTGGATTAGGTCAGATAGTTGCACCATTAATTACTCATACAGATAGAATGATATACAATACGGCTGCAAATAGCGATGCGTATGGTAATGTATATCCATCTACTGGTAACAATCCAGCAGTACCAAACGGTATAAAGTGGAATGAGTTTAAATATGCAGTTAGGGTATTTGCTATTTTAGATGCAATACAATTAAAGTATAGCCTTACTTTTTCTCAAGATTTTTTAAGGTTTGACAATCCTAATGGTTTAATTTCTTTGTATATGTGGCTTCACAGAAAGAGTGGACCAGTAACTCAAACTCAACAAGTAGAATCAATTTACACCTTACTTACAGACTTAGTTACTACAAATCAAAACTTAAACGGCTCTTCTGTATCTCAAGGAGCAATTAGTATAAATACTCCATCACAAGCTGGCGTTTTCTTCTTAGAAGTAGGTTCTATGCAGTTTGATATTACACCAATAAATAATACTGATAGTTGGGGCATAGAAGTTTTAAGAGATGGTGTTGTTATAAGGTCAGACGCATATACTGGACAAGGTTTGTTTTCGATACTGCCTGGGCAAAATGGAATTTTAGACAATAGAACTTATACATTTAGGTTTACAAGCGCAACTAATGTTGCTTTTAATGCAACTAATATTATAATAAAAATAAACTACAATAGGGTGTCTGTGCAAACTGGGCAAAGTCAGCCAGAATTTGATAATTACAGAAATGCAAACCTCTTTCAGACAAATCAAAATCTAGAATTTAATATATCTGAGCAAATGCCAAAGATGAAAGTTATAGACTTTATGTCTGGTATATTTAAAATGTATAATTTAATCGCTTATGTAGAAAATGATATTATTGTAATTAAGTCGTTAGATGAATACTACGCAGATAGCACAAAGGTTTATAACATTGATAAATACCTAGACACTACAAAATCGACTACTGACGTGGCATTACCATTTAGTAAAGTAAACTTTAGCTACAAAGGTTTGGGTACTATTTTAGCGAAGCAATTTGAACAAATAAATAATACTGGCTGGGGGTCTATGTCATTTACCTTAGATGGAGATATTTTTGATGCACCTAGTGAGCCATATAAAATAGAGTTACCTTTTGAGCATATGATGTATGAAAGATTATATAACGCAAACCCACTAATTGTACCAGCCTCTTCAACAGAGATACAATGGGGTTTTTCTGTTAATGAAAACCAGCAAGCATATATCGGTCAACCCTTATTGTTTTATGGAATTGTTCAGCAAAACGCAACTCCAATAAGAATATTAGATACTGCTTTTGTAAATAGTGGTACAACTATAACAGACTATATAATACCGTCAAATAGTTTTACTCTTGACCCAGCTATAAATAAGCATAATATAAATTTTCAAAATGAATTAAATGAGTACCTAGCTAATGAGCCAAACTCTGGAGCTAACGAATTCACGGACACGTTATTTGAAACTGAGTATAAAAAATATATACAAGGGGTGTTTAACAATAGTATGAGGCTTAAAAAAGTTACCGCATATTTACCTATGAAGATATATTACAACTTGCAGCTTAACGATTTAATAGAAATGAATCAACAGACATATAAAATCAACTCATTAAAAACAGATCTAACAACTGGTAAAACTGAGTTTGAATTACTAAACAATATAATATTATGATAAAAGATATTTTAGACTTATTGCCATTAGTAGAAGATGATACAGAATTAATACGTATTGCAAAAGGCAAATATAAATTAGCAGAAACCTTTAAAGAGGGTTACAAACAAATTAAAAGAGATTTAAGATATGCAAAAGGCTGAATTTGAATTAGTTGCTAAAACCAGCAAGGCAGAGGCAAACATAAATAAAGTAGATGAGGCAGTTAAAAGAACTGGAAAGTCTGTAAAAAAGACTAAAAAAGAACTGTCTGGTATGGAACAGATAGGTAGTGCAGCCTTAGGTGGATTAGACAAAAAGACTGGAGGTATTGCCTCTAAACTTGCAGCGGTAGCAAAGGCTGCGAAGTTAAGTGGTAAGGCTATGAAGACCGCATTAATATCTAGCGGTATTGGTTTAGCGGTTGTCGCGCTTGCTTTAATTGTAGAATACTGGGACGAAATCTCGGGTCTTGTAGATGGAGTAGGTAGTGAACAAGCAAAGCAACTAAAAGCAACCGAAGATTCGCTAGCAGCTAATCAAGAACAACTTGACATAATTGGCCAAACGGAAAATACTTTAAGGTTACAAGGTAAGACTGAAAAAGAGATACTGGCTATGAAAATGGCAGTAACAGACGAATCAATAGCTAATAGTAAAATTTTATTAGAACAACAAAAGTCGCAGAAAAAAGCCCAAGTTGAGGCAGCGGAACGAAACAAAAAAATAGCTACTGGAATTATTGCTTTTTTAACATCTCCAATAGTTGTTTTACTAGGTCTAATAGATGGTATTACAAACAGTTTAGCAAAACTTGGAATTTTAGAAGAGGGCACAAATTTAACAGAAGGGTTTTTAGATATGACCTCATCATTGTTATTTGACCCCGATGAAGTTGCTAAAAAAGGAGATGAAACGATAAAAGCTACAGAAGAGTCACTTAGAAAACTCGAAAACACTAGAGCTGGTTTTATACTTAAAGAACAAGAAAGAAAAAAGAAAGCAAATGAGAAAACTACAAAAACAGAAAAGGTAGAGGTTGACCCAGAGGTAGAACAAAAAAGAAAGACTCTTGAAGAAATTGAAAAATTAGAAAATGCTTACTTAGATTCATTACTAGACAAACAAATTCAAGAGGAAAATCTTGTACGTGCAAAGTATTTTTCGCTAATAGATGCTGCTGAAGAATATGGTGAGGAAACAGCTGTTTTAACAGATGCACAAGAAGCAGAATTAGCTGCAATAAAGAAAAAATATGCAGATGCAGCGAAACTTACAAAAGACGAACAAGACGCAAAAGATATACAAGATGACAAAGACGAAAGGGATAGAAAATTTGCGCTATATTCACAAATAGCAGATATGGCTGCTCAAGCCTTAAGCACTATTGCTGGTATGCAGAAAGCTAGATTTGCAAGAGAAAATCAAGAGGGAGCGCAAGATGAAAAGTCAAAAGAACAAAGAGCAAAAAGACAATTTAAGGCACAAAAGAAAATGAATTTAGCTATGGCGGTAGTTAATGCTTCACAAGCGGTAATTTCAAGTTTAGCACAAGCTCCAATAGGACTACTTGCAGCTCCAAATCCAATAGGAATTGCATCGTTGGCTTTAGCATTAGGCTCCGGTGCAGCTAGTATTGCAGCGATAGCTAAAACAACTTTTAATAGCGGTGGTGGAAGTCCAAGTTCGCCATCTAATGGTGGTGGCTCACAAGCCCCAGCCTTTAACGTAGTAGGAGCGAGTGGAACAGACCAGCTAGCAGATGCAATAGGTGGGCAGTCAGAAAGACCAGCAAGGGCATACGTTGTAAGTGGGGATATAACCACTGCACAAGAATTAGACAGAAATATTATAGAGGGTGCAAGTATTTAAGCATCAAAACGTAAATACAATTAAAAAAGTCGTTATATATATATGAAAATTATTGAACTAATTTTAGATGAAGAGGATTTTGAAACTGGTGTTGAAGCAATATCAATAGTTGAAAGTCCAGCAATAGAGAGTGATTTTGTAGCTTTAAAAAACCAAGAGATAAAACTCGCAGAGGTTGACAAAGAGAAAAAAATCTTAATGGGGGCATTATTGATACCTAATAAACCAATATATAGACAAGGCGAAGAGGGTGAGTATTACATTTATTTCTCCAAAGAAACGATATGTAAGGCATCACAACTATTTTTACAGAACGGCAATCAAAGCAACTCTACCTTAGAACACTCAGAGGTACTTAATGGTTTAACCTTAGTTGAAAGCTGGCTAGTAGAAGATAAAGAAAAAGACAAGTCTGCATTATACGGATTGGACGTACCTTTGGGAACTTGGATGGGGTCTGTTAAAGTGAATAACGATGAGGTTTGGAATGAGTTTGTAAAAACTAAAAAAGTAAAAGGCTTTTCAATCGAGGGCTACTTTGCAGATAAAATGGAAGCACCAAAAGATAAAATCAGCGAAGATATGGCTGAACAACTACTAAGTCAAATTAAACAAATAATAAAATAAACAACTATGAAAACAAGATTAAATACAGTTTACAATAAATTACCAAACCAAAAAACAAGTCTTAGCTCTGTAGAAGAGATTAAATATGCAACCAATTTTTTAGGAATAAATAGGCAAAACCTTGATGAACTATCTAATGCAATAAATTCTGCAAGACTCTTTGAAAGTTATTTAGATGAAGCAAAAATTAGCGCAGATGCTTTTGTAGAAGAATATGATTCAATAGTAGCTGACTTTTATGATTCTAATGCTTCTGAAACTGTTAAGGAAATTTTAGATGACTTTGCTACAAACGCAGAAGCTTTAGGAGTAGACCCTAATACAGTAAAAGAATTTTCAGAGTTAGAAAGTCAATTTGAAGATATTAAAAATTTTGAAGATGAAGTGAGAATGTTTGTAGAAAATTATAGAGGCGAAAAAGAAAGTGCAGATAAAATAGCATCAATGTAATGCAAAGGAATAACAAAAATAATAAAACTTTTATACCCAGCCGAACATCTCCAGACGGAGGTGGCAGAGGTTGTCTATGCGCAGATAAAGACACCTATTCAAGCGAATGTTGTGACGGCTCGATGATAGCGCAAGGCATCGGAGTAATAACAAAAACATAATGAAAACGTAAATAATAAATTAATAATCGTTATATATATATGAAAAATACAAAAATGCTAAATGAAATTAGAACACTTTTAAACTTGAAGGTAAAACTTGAAGAGCAAAATTTAGAGAACGGCACTACAATTAGTGCAGATGAGTTTTCTAAAGGTAATGAAGTGTTTATTATGACAGACGATGAAAAGGTTGCTATGCCAGTAGGAGAATACATACTCGAAGACGGCAGACTTTTAGTTGTTGAAGAAGAGGGTGTAATTGCAGACCTTAGAGATGTTTCAGACGATGTGCCAGCAAAAGAAGAGGCTGAATCAGAAAAAGAAGAAACAGAAGACCTAGACGAAACAATCGAAACAGAAGTACCAGCAGAGGTTGCTACAGAAATTGAGGCAATTATAGAAGCCGTTGTTGATGTTATTTCTCCAGTAATTGAAGAAGTAAAATCTGAGATTGAAGAACTTAAAAAGAAGTTTGGAGATATGAAAAAATACGAGGACAAAGAAAAAGACGAAAAGAAAAAAGAAGAGATGTCTGCTTCAAGCAAACCAATAAGACACAATCCAGAAGCAAAGACTGCACAAAAAACACAAGTGCAATTTGGTAAAGGACAATTTACAACAACACTAGATAGAGTACTAAACAAATTAAATAAATAAAATGAAAAAAAGAAACGTAAATTTAGCGGGAACAACGACTAACATCACGACAACTTATGCTGGAGAATTTGCTGGCGAATATATCGCAGCGGCTTTATTGTCTGCATCAACAATTGATGATGGCGGTTTAACAGTAAAGGCAAATATTGCTTTTAAAGAAGTAATTAAGAAACTTGCAACTGATGCTTTAGTAAAGCCAGCTTCTTGTGATTTTGACCCAACGTCTACTATCACATTAACTGAAAGAATTATTGAGCCTAAAGAACTGCAAGTAAACTTACAACTATGTAAGTATGATTTCGTGAACGACTGGGAGGCACAATCTATGGGATTCGGTTTAGGTCAAACTTTACCACCAAAGTTTTCTGACTTTATGATTGCACACGTTAGTGCCGAAGTGGCTCAGAATACTGAACTATGTATTTGGCAAGGAGATACTGCAGCCGCAACTAACAATTCATTCGATGGTTTTCAAAAACTAATCGCAGCTTCTGCAGCGGCTGGGGACATTCCAGCTGGACAACAAGTAGCAGCGGTAGCATTAACGGCAGCTAACATTATTACTGAACTTGGAAGAGTTGTAGATGCAATTCCAGCAGCACTTTATGGTAAAGAAGATTTATTTATATACGTTGGACAAGAGGCAGCTAAATTATATGTACAAGCACTAGGAGGTTTTGCAGCTAATGGTTTAGGAGCAAATGGTGTTGCTAATATGGGTACGCAATGGTGGAACAACGGAAGTCTTACTGTAAATGGAGTGAAGATATTTGTTTGTCCAGGCTTAGGAGCTGACAAAATGTATGTAGCACAACGTAGCAACCTATACTTTGGAACTGGGTTACTAAATTCTACTCAAGAAGTACGCGTGTTAGATATGGGAGATTTGGATGCATCGAACAACGTAAGAATGGTAATGAGATTTACAAGTGCAGTACAATTTGGAATTGCTTCTGACCTTGTAGAATACGCATAATCAATTAATTAATCAATTAAAGGGGTATGTAGAATATATCTGCGTACCCTTTTTTTTATAAAACAAAAAAGCATATGCCTTGTTTATTAAATTCTGGTAGGAAACTACCTTGTAAAAGTGCCTTTGGTGGTATAAAAAATGTGTACTTGAAAGACTTTGGAGACATTGATAAAGTTACTTATAATACTGAATCTTGTGAGAGTCTCTTGGTTTATTTTGCTGGAGCATCAGAAAAATGGCTTAGATATCAAGTAAAAGGAAACTCAAGTCTTGAGACTACTGTAACATCTTCAAGAGAAAATGGTACTACATTTTATACTCAAACTTTAAATCTAACATTAACATATCTTGACCCTTGTACTCAGGCAGAATTACAGACTGTTGCGGTTGCAAGACCTTATGTAATTGTTGAGGATTACTACGGTAATTTCTTTGGTTGTGGTATTGAGAATGGAATGGAAGTTACTGGTGGAACTATAGTTACTGGAGCAGCGGCTGGAGATTTATCTGGTTTTACACTTACCTTTGAGGGTATGGAAGAAACTGCACCTTTATTTTTAGAATTTGGAGCTGGTCAAGTTGGTCCAACTGTTGATGATGCAAATGTCATTATACCAAACTAGTATTTTTTTACTATATATTAAAAGGGTTTCTTTTGTTAGATGCCCTTTTTTTTTGTTTTAATATGTAAATAATCTGTAAATTGTCGTTATATATATATGATATTATTTAAACCACAAGCTGGAAATAAATTTACTTGCATACCTAGAGAGTATGTTACTACTGCTTTTATGACTATTAGAGATGATAGCACGAATGTAGTTGTAGACTATGCTTTAGTGCCAAGAATTGGTGGTGTAGGTAATATTGAAATTATAAGAGATAAGTTTTTTGTATATAATAGCACTTATACAAATATGGTAGAGGGGCACTTTTATGATATGACTATTTTCTCTGACCCATTAAAAACTAATGTAATATATAAAGATAGAATTTTCTGTACGGCACAAAAAGATGCAATAATACTTAACACACAAGACCATTACGAATTAAACAAAGGTCAATACGATGAGTATAACGGCTTTAACAACGATTATATTGTAATATGAAAAAAAGGAACAGTAAAGGGCAATTTAGTAAGACAAAGGTTTCAGAGTTTGGCTTTGTAAATCTTAGTACATATACATCTCCAGAGATTAAAGAAGTTAATGGTAAGGACTGGATTGAGTATGGCGAAGATAACAACTATTTTCAATATCTTATTGACAGATATAATGGGAGTCCTACTAATAACGCAGCTATAAATGGAATATCACAAGCTATTTATGGTAAAGGTTTAAATGCTACCGATAGTAGCAGAAAACCAAACGAGTATGCACAGATGATTGCGTTGTTTAGAAAAGATGTTGTTAGAAGATGCTCTTATGACCTTAAACTTATGGGTCAGTGTGCTATCCAAGTTATATATTCAAAAGATCGGTCAAAGATAGTGCAATTAGAGCATATGCCTATTGAAACTTTACGAGCCGAAAAATGTGATGAAGACGGCAACGTGCCAGCATACTACTATTTTAATGATTGGCCAAATATTAAAAAAAGTGATGACCCTTTAAGAATACCAGCTTTTGGTATGTCAAAAGAAAACATCGAGATATATTATATCAAACCATACAAGAGTGGTTTCTATTACTACTCGCCAGTAGATTACCAAGGTGGTTTACAGTACGCAGAATTAGAAGAGGAAGTGTCTAATTTCCACCTCAACAATATTTTAAATGGTTTAGCACCTAGTATGTTAATTAATTTTAACAACGGAACACCAAACCAGCAAGAGCGACAATTAATTGAAACTAAGATTGCACAAAAGTTTTCTGGAACAAGCAATGCTGGTAAATTTATACTAGCTTTTAATGACAATAAAGAAAGCCAAGCAGAAATAACACCAGTGCAATTAAGTGATGCTCATAGTCAGTATCAATTTTTGTCAGAAGAGAGTACATCAAAAATAATGGTTGCTCATAGGATAGTTTCGCCTATGCTTTTAGGAATTAAGGACGGCTCTGGACTAGGTAATAATGCAGACGAAATTAAGACTGCATCTTTGTTAATGGATAACACCGTTATAAGACCTTTTCAAGAACTTTTAATAGATTCTTTTGACCAAATACTAGCTTACAATGAAATCAGCTTAAACCTATACTTTACTACCTTACAACCGCTTGAATTTACAGAAGTAGACCAAACAATACAAGACAAAGAAACTATTGAAGAAGAAACTGGTGTTGAAATGCAGAAGTTTAGTCTTGAAGAGTACCCTTGGGACGAATGTATTGCTGAGCAAACAAAAGAATATGGAGCGGAGGCTGCTGAAAAAATATGTGGCTATATAAAAAGTAAGATGTCAACTATTAGTTTAAAGGAGGTTGACGGAAAACTCGCATACGAAACAAAAGAAGAGGCTATCGCAATAGCAAAAGCAATTGGTTGTGAAAGTTATCACGAACACGAAGAGGATGGCAAGACTTGGTATATGCCTTGTGTATCTCACGAAGAACTTAAATCTCCTTGCTGGGACGGCTATGAGCAGATAGGTACAAAAAAGAAAAATGGAAAGGAAGTGCCGAATTGTGTACCATTAAACAAAGAATTTTTGTCAGACGAGATGGGTGCTGAGATATTAGAAAAACTAAAAGGCGAAACTATTGGAGATGAATGGCTTCTAGTAGATGAAATTAATACTGATGAAGACATAAGCAATGAAGATTGGGCAAACCTATGTATTAAAGAAAAAAAGTCTTTCTTTAGAAAATTTGCAGATGAAATATATTCAAACCCAAATGGCTTTAGTTATTTAGACTCTAAAAATTATAAAATAAGATACAAGTATGCAGTAGGCTCTAGGAAGCCTATGGAAGACGGCAACGAATCAAGAGAGTTTTGTAGTAATATGATGAGGTTATCAAAAAGCGGTGTTGTTTACAGACTAGAGGGTATTGATTCTGCGTCTAGAGATGGTGTAAATGATAGGCTAGGTCATAAAGGCAAGCCGTATGATTTATTTAAGTTTAAAGGCGGTATTTACTGCAGACATAAATGGGTGCGTGTTTTATATAGACTAGAAACAAATACAGAGCCGTCAGATAATTTAGATAATTACAAAAAAACTAGAACAATACCAGAAAGTTATCTTAAAACTCCAAGAGGCACAAAAGATTCTGAAACCGCACCTATTAATATGCCAAGAAGAGGTGCATACTAAAAACCAAAAAAAATAAGATATGCCTACAGTATTATTTATAAACAGAACTGACCTTGTAAGAAATTCAATTATTGACGGAAATGTTGACACCGACAAATTTATTCAATTTATTAAATTGTCACAAGAAATCGATATTCAACAGATTATAGGAACAAAGATGTATGACGGTTTAACCGCTGCTATTGTTGCTGGAATTGATTTACCAGCAAATGCACGTTGGAAAACTATTTTAGATGAATTTGTAGTAAGTATGCTAATATGGTATGCTCAAAGTAATTACATACCTTTTGCAGCTTATCAAATTAAGAATGGTGGAGTTTACAAGCACACCTCTGAAAACGCAGAAACCGCAAGTAAAAATGAAGTAGATTTTCTTGTTGAAACCGCTAGAACAAATGCAGAATGGTACTCAAGAAGATTTATAGATTTTATGAATTTTAATCAATCTACATATCCAGAGTATACTAACAACGTAAACGATGACATTTATCCTAGCTACAATGCTACATTTAATAACTGGGTTATATGAGTTACAAACCAAAAAATAGCAACATAGACAAGCTAAAGTTGTTCTTAAAAAAGATTAAAAAAACAAAAAAGTAATGGCAAACGAAATTTATACTAAAAGTTGGTGGGGGTCTGGAGTATGTGACAATGACATAAACTGGGGTATTGTTTATAAACCTTATGCTAGTTGCGGAGAGCCAAGAGATGAGTCATTTGTTGAAAAGTTTGGCGAGCCAGTGAGCGCATATTCTCTTAGAAATCTTACAAGTAAACTAGAGCAATATGTAATACAAGTTTCAAATGGAGAGAAAACTTTTGATTTAATAGAAACACAAGTTGCAGACAGAATTTACCTTGCTGGACTAGGTAAAACTTTAAGGGTTGTTAAATGGTATGACCAAGCTGGAAGTGACCAAACTTTACTTGCAGACTTTCCAAGTGCTCCATATCTTGTAAAAGAGGGTAATGTCTTTTCTGTAAATAGATTGCCAGCAATAAAATTTGATAGTGGCAATAAAATTGAATTAACAACCTTTTTGAGACCCGAAAGAGATAATTTAACAATTTACAATGTAGGTGCTTATGCACTAGAACAAGAAAGAGCTAGGTTCGGCAATAGTCTTTTATATAATGCTGGTCAATTATCTCAGCCAATAATAAGTTACTTGCAAGATGACCGATTACAAATGCTTTCATTTAACCCTATTTTTCAAAATAAAGTAAAGTATGGTCCAGAAGGAAGTACCTTTGGACCATTTAGAAACCCATTAGATAAATTAAATTTATATCAAATAGCAAATGCTTTAAGACAACCTATTAATTTTGGTTTTGGGGATGCTATAAATATGCTTATGACTGAGTTTATTATATACCCCGATGAATCTAGAAATGCTGAAGACGTAACAGAAAATATTCTTACATACTATAAAATAGAATCAGAATCAGAAGAGCCTATAGAAGAGCCATTAAAGCCTATAAAAAAGAAATAATGAAAAAAATAAGCAAACACATATCCTATAAAGAGGCAGTAAATTCTAACTATGCAAAAAAGCATAATATAGAAAACGAGCCAGACGATGAGCAACTAGAAAATATGAAACTAATTGCAAAAGAAGTTTTTGAGCCATTAAGAGAATGGGTCGGTGGTCCAATAAAAGTGAATAGTTTTTTTAGGTCTGCAGATCTTAATTCTGGAATCAACGGAAGTAAAACCAGCAGTCACTTAAAAGGTCAAGCCTTAGATATTACAAGTATGGGCAAAAAGACTAATTTAGAAATGTTTTACTGGATAAAAGACAATTTAGAATTTGACCAGCTTATATGGGAATATGGAAGAATAAACCCAAAATGGTTGCACGTATCTTTTAATAGCGTTAAAAACAGAAAACAAGTTTTAAAAATAAAATAATGATTACAGACTATAAAACACTTTTAATAAATTTAGGGACATTTTTATTCAGTATGACTAATATTGATATTGCATTAAAGATTACACTTTTACTTTTGACTATTGGCTATACTGGTCATAAATGGTACTTAATGAATAAAAGAAACAAATAATGCCTAAAAAGAAATTTAAAGATACTAGGGTTGGAAAATTTCTAACTAATCAAGCACCTAAAATTTTAGAGTCAATAGGTGACGTTGTACCCGATGCTGGTATTTTAAAGCTAGTAGGAAGTCTTATAAGCAAAGATGATAAGATAACACCGAGCAATAAAGAACACGCTTTAGGATTGCTTAAAATGGATATAACAGAGTTGCAAGAGGTTTCTAAAAGGTGGGAGTCAGATATGTCAAGCGATAGCTGGCTATCAAAGAATGTAAGACCCTTGATGCTTATATTTTTAACAGTGTCAAGTTTGTTTCTTATTATACTTGATAGCTTAGAGATTGAATTTTTTGTTTCTACAGAGTGGGTTGATTTATTAAAATCTCTTTTAATTACAACCTATGTAGCATACTTTGGTAGCAGAGGAATTAATAAGTACAAACACATATCTCAGAAGAATTAGATACATTTCTAAGTCTTTATTTTAATATCTTTATATATGTAGTATTTTATTTTGTATTACTTTTTTTAATTATATTACTATCTTTACTGTACTAAAAATTGTTAAAGTTATTACTTTTTTTTCTAAAAACCATAGATATTCTATGAAAAGCACTCGTTGTATTAAAACAAATAAAGACCATTACATACTGATTATCAACGATGTATCTGTTGGAGTACTTGAAAGAAGCGAGTTAAGAAACCTCATTAAGATTATTGATAATGAAATCTAAAAAACCCACAAGGAGCAAATTAATTAAAAAGTTAGATGCAGTTTTTAGCCAATATATAAGGCAGAAAAATTCTATTAATGAGATAGCAACTTGTTTTACTTGCGGTAAAAAAGACCATTGGAAAAAATTACAGAATGGACACTTTATGAGTAGGAAGCATTACTCAACTAGGTGGGATGAAACTAATTGTCAAGTACAATGTGCTGGGTGTAATGTTTTTAGATATGGCGAACAATACAAATTTGGTGTAAACTTAGACTTAAAGTTTGGTAAAAACACCGCAGAAGAATTGCAAAGAAAGTCTAGGCAGATTTTAAAAATATCAGATGTTGAGATTATAGAAATGATAAATGACTATAAAGATTTGGTTTATAACATTTAATTTTGTACATTAGCATTCTGTTTTAGTTATTAGATGATTAAAGAGTCAAGTGGTGTACCAAGCACTTTGGCTCTTTTTTTATGCAATATTTGTTTATAAGTATTATTTTTCGTATCTTTAAGAAAATTAATAACTTAAAACACAGAACAATGAAAACATTTAAAGATTTAATATTTAGACCTCACGCGGTATTTAAAGAGGCAGTACACGCGAGATTAAAATTCGACAACGGCACATACATCTCAGTAGTAGGCGGTCATCCCACACAATACGGAAACGGAAAAACAAGCTTTGAGATTAAAAGCACAATAACAGATAGGAAAAATGAAGTAATCGGTTGGCTATCAGTAGGTCAAATTACTACTAGAATGAAATATCTACAAGGACTAAGATGTCAATGTTTAACTAATAAATCATAAAACAGATGAGAACCTTTAACAACCAAACACACGATTTAATCGATTTAATAAAAAAGCTAGAAGCAAAGATTGCAATAGCAGAAGTATATTCAGACGCATACGAGCAAGTTTTTCTTTATAAACAACTAGACAACGCAAAGTCTACGTTATTAAATATATCAAATGACTAGCTACTCACAAGAAACCGCACAAAGTCTTATTGCATATTACCATAGTAGGGTATTAGCATTAGAGATACAGATAGATGAATACAGATATAAAACAGAATTAATCGAGGCAAATTTAGAAATTGCACAAAATCAACTAAAATGGACAGAGAAAAATTAGTACAACTTTACAAAAAATACGAACTTACAGAAACAGATGTTTATAAGCACAAGCACTATATTATTATTACAAGGCAAGGTATTGAAAAGATACAAGCTAAAGAAAACATTAAAATCACTTTTGAAGTTTTAAAAGCAGAGAAAGATTTTTCAGTAATAAAGGCATACGCAACTAAAGACAAAACCAATATAGAAACATTCGGGTCGGCACTTAAGGGCAAAGGTTTCTCAGACGGAAATTGTAACTCTTGGTACGTAGCAGAAATGGCAGAAAAGAGGGCACTATCAAGAGCGATACTTAAAATAACTGGTTTCTATGAACTCGGAGTATTTGGCGAAGATGAGTCAGAAGATTTTAAAAAGAGCAAATAATATGGAAATAAGCAATGAAATTTTCGAGCACTACCGAATAAAACAAAGAGAGGTTAAAAAGGCTAAAAATCTTTTATTACTCAATGGGTATTCAGTAAAAAAAATAACAGAAATTAACGCTAAACAATAACTAAATTTTAAATTATGAGTACACTAATTAAAGGAAGTATCAGAGTAGACAAATTGCCAAAAGAGAAATTTATCAAAGGCAAAGATGGCGCGGTATATTACAACCTCACAATCTCAGTAGGAGACGAAACAAGGTTTGGTAATAACGTAGCATTTATGGATAGTCAAACATTAGAGGAGCGAGATGCCAAAGCTCCACGAAACTATCTAGGCAACGGACAAGTTATTTGGACAGACGGCAAGGTCACACTAGCAGAAAGAGAGGACGAAGAAAGGAAACAAGAAAAAGAGGCAAAGTTTGAGTCGGTTACTAAAACCCAGCATATAGAAGATGACTTACCATTTTAACAGAAATATTAATCAAGGGTGCTAGATAAAACTAGCACCTTTTTACATATACTTAATGACTAAAAAAACAGACACAGAACACAATATGTTAATGCAGTATATCGAGTACGATTGCAAAGTAGACATAAAAGAAAAACAAGAATATCCACCAGTATGTTTAAGCTACGGAGAAAAAGTGATACAATCAGATAACGGAGATACAATAATACCAGTAGCACTAGGTACATACGGAAACTTGTCGGTTATAACGGCACCCCCTAAAACCAAGAAAACATTTTTCGTTTCATTATTAGCCAGCGCATATCTTAGCGGTACAAATATTTATGGTGGAGACATTAAAGGTCACAGACAAAACGGAGACCTAGTACATTTCGACACCGAGCAAGGTTTATGGCACGCGTCTAAGGTTTTTCGCAGACCGCTAGATATGGATAGTAAAATTCCAGCAGACAAATATCACACTTTTGCACTTAGAACAATAGGGCATAAAGAGAGAATTGATTTTATAGATTATTACCTAACAGAAAACATTAAAGAGCCGTCATTAATTATAATAGACGGTATTGCAGACTTAGTATCAAACGTCAACGACTTAGACGAATGCTCGCTAATAACACAAAAATTAATGAAATGGTCTACAAAATTTAATTGCCACATTATAAATATTATACATCAAAATTTCGGAAGCACAAAACTAGGTACGGGTCACTTAGGCTCTGCACTAGAAAAAAAGGCAGAAACAATTATAGCCTTAGAAGCCAATACAGTAAATAGAGATTGGACCACCGTAAAATGTGGTAGGAGCAGAGGATATTCATTTGATACATTTAGTTTCGAGGTTAACGCAAAGGGATTGCCCACAATAGTAACAGATTTATATGACCCACTAAGGTAATGATTAACAAAACTTTAATTTTAATTGCAAAAAAAAACAACGTCTGGATTGAGATTGTTCAGACGTTTGGTCTTAGCAAAGAAAACTCAGAGGATGCGGTACAAGATATGTACATTAAGATTAAAGCAAAATTAGAAGATGGCACTAGCATAATGTATGGAGATGAAATAAATTATTATTACATCTATAAAACATTAAAAAGTATAGCCTATGATTTTAGAAAAAAAAATATTAAAATGCCTATGGTGTCAATAGATGAAGATTTACAAAACGTAAAGTACAAGTTTAAAGAATTGTTTACTGCGGACCAACCTATTAAATATGATGAGTCTTACAATAAAATCTTAAACAAACTAGACAGAATGTATTGGTACGACAGAAAGGTTTTTGATATAATAAATCAAGGCATTAAGATTGCTCAATTAAGTAGGGAGTCGAACATAGCTTATGCTTCGCTAGTTAGGACATACAACAGAGTAAAAAAAGAACTTAAAAAAACTATATGAATGCAGAACTAGAGGCTCAAGAAATGTCAGTAGTAAACTGGTGGAATAAAAAAGGAAAGTCTCAAATCAAGAGAGTAACAGATCCATTAAGTTCATACGATTTAGAGGGCGATAATGTTATAGTAGAAGTAAAACATAGGTTTTCAGCATATGACACTAAACTAATAGAAACATTAAAACTTAGTACAAATTACCACTGCTCACAAGTAAAAGGTAAAACATTTATATATATCGTTTGCGACAAGAATGGCATATCTGTCTTCAACATTACAGAAACAATAGATGACATTATAAAGCTACCAGAGTATAATAAGATAATGGAGTACACGCATTACGCAAGTAGAAAACCAATTAAGAAGCTACACAGAAATCTACCACAAAGACTAGCAAAGATATGGGAACAAGAATACTAATAGGAGATGCAATACATTTTGTCACTAAATATACTGGCATTAAGTATCTAGTAAAAAGCTATCATAAACATTGGGGTACAGACTGCGGTTGTGATGACAGAAGAAAAAAGTTAAATGAAATAAAAATTAAGAGATGGTAAAGTTTGAAAAAATAGATTATGAAGATTGGTCATTATTTAGAGACAGTAAAAAAGATACATTGTCAGATACAGAGTATACCCTTATTTGTCAGCACCACGCAAAGTACTACAATCATAAATTTCACAAGCCTTGTACTTGCAACCCAAGAAAAATAAAAAGCTGGATAAAAGAACTTAACACTATATGGGACAATGGGCAATAAAGCAAACGAATGGGAAAGAGCAGTAGTTATGCTTTTAAATGTAGACGGCTGGGACTTAGAATGGACTGGGTCTGGCAATACTATTTATGATGCAAAAGGTAAAACCAGCAAGGGCATAGAGTGCGTTATAGAGATGAAATTTCGTACCAAGTACTACGAAGACAAGATGCTAGAAAAGGACAAGTACGATGCTCTTATGGCTATTGACAAAGAAGTTATAAAGATATATTTTGTAAATGACCCTAAAGGTAATTTTATGTACTGGCTTAACACCTTAGAGATGCCAAAGACAGAAAAGAAATACTGCCCCGATACTACATTTTACACAAAGAAACGTATGTTAAAAGACGTGTATCTGCTTAAGGAAAATCAAGCAGTAAGAATTAATTTGAATAAGTTTTAAAAATAAGTTATTAAATATTTGTTTATAAGTATAAAAAGTCGTATCTTTAAAGACCAGCGAGTCGGGGTATCGGAGCAGTCCTCAAGATAAAAGTCCCACGTAAGCGAAGAGTCGAGTTTGATACCTCGGAAGATTCAGCAACTTTACGGCTCGCTTTTTTTTTATTAATCATTTAAAACAGATAACAATGACAGATTCAGACCATTTTCACGTACAATTAGAGAAAGACGTTTTTACTTTCTTAGAACAATTAAGAGATAGCGGAATTACAAATATGTTCGGAGCCACCTCTTTCATACAAGAAGAGTTCGGCTTAGACAAAAAGACCGCAAAAAATTTATTAATTCAATGGATAAAAACTAGATAAGATGACCAAACTAGAACAATTAGAAGAAGACAGAAAAACAGAGTACAAACTATTGCTACAGATAGCATTTAGAGCAAGGACATTCTTAAATTACGACAAAGAAACTAATTGCCTCAAGGAGTTAGCGCCAGAGTTTAAAGCAGACTTACAGAAGAGCATCGACAAGTTTACAGAGATGAATAAACACTTAGGTATATGATAGTCAACGAGGCAGCTTGGAAGCAATTAAAAGAGCAGATAGAGTACCATACAAAGTCTGACACGTCTATATCAGACATATCGATTAATTACCAAGTAAAAAAAGCAAAGAACAGAAATTATCTAAGACTAAACATAACAACAGATGACTAAAAAGAAACTACAAGAAAAGATTGACACCTTAGAGGCTCAACTTAAAGAAGCAAGAACGCATACCTATATAGGAGAAACCCATACCCTACATTGTAGCGATGGAGAATTATATATCGGTTATAATAACTGGGGGCACGATAGCACTCTAGTCTTTGAGGTTAACCAGCTATACAAAGATTTGCCATTTATTATTAGTCAAGTTTGTAAGGAGCAAAAGAAAATGCAGAAAATGCATCTTAAACTAATTAAAGAAACACTCACAGAGATATGATTTTATTAGTAGATGCAGATAGTCTTATTTTTGCCAGCAATTATAAGAAGCGACAGACACCCGATGATAGTATGTACTTTGACAACCTAGAAGATTGCATAGTTAAATTTAACGAGCAGTTTATGCGCATAGTTAATGACCTAGAAGAGCAATATAATATTGACAAGGTTATAACTTTTAGTGGTAGCAGAGGTAATTTTAGAAACCTTATAACAAAGAAATACAAGGCAAATAGAGATTACAGTAATCTGCCTCCACACTTAGGAGCGATGCACGACTATGTTAAAAAAGAATATAATAGCATAGTAGGTTATGGAGTAGAAACAGACGATATGGTCGCAAGGTACTGGCATAAAATTACACAAGAACACGGACGAGACGAGGCAATGATAGTTTCTATTGACAAAGATTACAAACAGTTTCCAGCATTAATTTACAATTATCACTTTAAGCATAGGACTGTTTACGATATATCAGAAGAGGAAGCATTATTTAATTTCTACTCACAATGTATCGTAGGGGACACGGCAGATAATGTCAATTACTTTAAAGGCAAAGGAATTAAGTTTTCAGAAAAGTACTACGCAGATTGTGTTACAGAATTTCAGTACAGAAGAAAATTATACAAATTATTTAAAGACAAATATAAAAGTAAGGCTAAAGAAAAATATGCAGAGTGTTACTTACTATTAAAACTTAGGACAGAATGAATAAAAAGAAAATAGATACTATAATCAACAACTTAGAAATTGCTGATAAAATTGGCAAAAAACTTTTAAAGATGTCAGACATAAATTTTTTCGAGAATACAAGAAAACGTGAGTATGTTGAACTTAGAAGTTTGCTAGTCTACATTTTATATAACAAAATGAAAATGCCTTGGGTACGAATTTCAGAGTATTTTAAAAACAACGGCAAAAATATGGACCACGCAAACGTAATTTATTTAGAGAAAACATACCTTGACTATAGAAACAGAAACCCAAGACTTTTAGAGTTAGAAAAATTATTTGATACTCCAGAGAACTTGCCCGAAGCATACATTAATTTAAAAGACAAGTACGAAAAATTAGAATTTCACTATAACTTCGTTAATGATTTTTTCGAGGGTGTGCCGTCAGAAAGATTTAATGAAGTAATGGAAAATATAACGCAGCTAAAAAAATCTTGGAAATGGAAATATCCACTAAAAAAATAATACAAAAATTACAACAACTATGTGATATATTGCCACGTGGTAAATCAAGAAAAAAGATTAGAAAACAAATACTAAAATTAAAAACAAAAAAATGAAAACAACTAAGGTAAATATCTCTGAGTTAAAAGAAAACCCAGACAATCCAAGAGTAATTAAAAACGAAAAATTTAAAAAACTTGTACAGAGCATAAAAGATTTTCCAGAGATGCTGAGCATAAGACCTATTGTAGTTGACAAAGATATGTTTGTTTTGGGTGGTAATATGAGGCTAAGAGCTTGTAAGGAAGTTGGTATAAAAGAGTTGCATATAATAAAAGCCACGAGCCTAACTAAGGAGCAACAAAAAGAATTTATGATAAAAGACAATTCTAGTTTTGGAGAATGGGATTGGGACACGCTTGGTAATGTATGGGACACTGAAAAATTACAAGACTGGGGTATGGACGTATGGAATCCTAACTTAGATGATTTTAACCCAAACATAAATCCCGAAAGCTCCTACAAGCAAATGACAGACGATGACTATGAGAAAAAGAAGTTAGAAATTAATGAGAGAAATTATGAAAAGACAAGAGAGTTTATAGAATGTATTTGTCCTAAATGTTTTCACGAATTTAATATCGATAAAAACTAATGAATTTAACTCGCGCAGCCGTAACAATGATTTTATGGAAAACACAATTTACATTTGCTAAGACTATGGCATCGATACCACACGAATGGTCTGAGAAAAATGAGTGGCATAGTGAAAAGCTCTTTAAAGACATTGTTGTTTACATTAGAAATAACGGAGTAAAAGAAAAATTTCACAAAAAAGAATTTACATACTTGTATTTAAATGGTTATAAGTATTGGACAATGGGCAACCCTTTAGAAACTACTCGAATAATAAACAGAGCAAAAGTTTGATAAGAATTGAAACCACATATAATATAAATTCTATATGTCCAGATTTAGTAAACAGATCTAAAAAAGAGGGTCTACTGTTTATTGATAGCATATTGTTTTTTGTAGTGTTTAACAAAAAGACTCCTATTGCTTTTTTTGGTTTAAAGATTGGGACAAGTAGCGCGGTTTTAAAGTGTGCTTATGTTATAAAAGAATATAGAAGACAAGGTTTGTTAAAAAAACTTACACTATACAGATTGCAATTCCTTAAAAAGAATATGCCCAGCATTAAAGAAGTGTCTGCAAATACAACTAAAATGGCAACTGGTGTTCATTTAAGTATAGGAGCAAAAGAAATAGCAAAGTATAAAAATGGAATTACTAAGATAAAATATGAATTATGAAAACAACGATTCAATGCGTTCCAAGTAGGCTAGAGTATGCCAAAGGAATTTTTAAAGATTTTAAAGATATAATTTATCACGTTGATGAAAATTACACTGGGTGTTTTAATTCATTTAAAGAGATGCTAGACATACCTTTTGAGAATTATAGGCTTCACTTACAAGATGATATAATTATTACAGATAATCTTCACGAAAATTTAGATTACTTAGAGCAAATAATGGTAAGAGAAAAAATTGATATTTTAAGTTTGTATGCAAATCCAAGAAAAGCAAACAAAGAGGCGCACGCGAGAGGCGAAACAATTGTTAGGCTGAATCCATTTCTAATGATGCAAGGGGTTGTTTTTAGTAAAAGATTTGTTGAGATATTAAAAGAAGAGGTTGACGCTTCAAGGCAAACAAAATACGATGATACGTTTGTCGGTGACGTTTGTAAGAAAAGAAAAATAAAAGCCTTTTGTCATATACCTAGCCTTGTTCAACACAACCTAACAATTAAAAGTGAGATTGGCAACGCGAACAATCCAAACAACAGAAAAGGTTTATTTTTTAATAAAGAATTTTTTACAATATGAAATTTTATAGTAACATAAGTGTGTATGATGCATCCATTAAAAGAATGGAAAATCTTTTTGATGAATTTGAAGAGATAGTCGTTGGTTTCTCGGGTGGTAAAGATAGTACTGTTACATTACATCTTGCACTTGAGATAGCAGAAAAAAGAAATAGGCTTCCTTTAAAGGTTTTGTTTATAGACCAAGAAGCAGAGTGGCAAGGCACTATTGATTATGTTAAAAAGATAATGTACGATGACAGAGTTGAGCCTTTGTGGTTTCAGATGCCAATAGTAATAACTAACAACGCGTCTAGCAAAGAAAGATATTCGTATTGCTGGGATATAAAAAAAGAAAATCAATGGCTTCATAAAAAAGACCCTATAAGTATTAAAGAAAATATATATGGGACAGATAGATTTCACGATTTATTTGGTGCAATATTTAAAGTAGATTTTAAGGACAAAAAAACTTGTTACCTTGCTGGAGTTAGAACTCAAGAAGCACCTAAAAGATTAATGAGTCTGACAAGTGCATTAACATATAAGGATATAACTTGGGGCAAGAAGTTAAATGAGAAACTAGGTCACTATACTTTTTATCCAATATACGACTGGGAAATAAGTGATATATGGAAATACATATATGATAACAATATAGAGTATTGTAAGATTTACGATGAGATGTATAAGCACGGAGTAAACACAAGAGATATGAGAATTTCTAATTTACATCACGAAACGTCAATACAAAACTTACTTTTAGTGCAAGAGATTGAGCCAGTTACTTGGAATAAAATTAGTACAAGGGTTGCTGGCAGTAATGCAATAAAGCATTTAAAGAGCGATGCATTTAAGTGTCCAAAAGAATTGCCGTATATGTTTAATGATTGGCAAGAATACGCAATGCATTTGTTTGAAAATTTAATACCTAAAGATGAATACAAGAAAAATGTAACTAAACATATTAATAGAAATGACAAATACATTATAAATGATTTAATAAAGACAGACTTCTACAAGACGATAATAAATACAATTTTATCTAGTGACTGGGACTTTACAAAACTTATAAATTTTACTACTAGCCAGCACTTTAATACAGTTAAAAAGTATGTAGATAATAAAATAGATGACTCAAACATAGAGATAAACAGAAAATATAATAAATACATAAAAGACCTATTGTAATGAAAAATATAAAAGAGATACTAATAAAAGAACTTAGCAATGGAGATGTTATAAAAAACATAGAAGACATTAAACAACTAATGCACGAAATTTCTCCTTTAAATAGTCAGCCAGTTAATAGAGTTAAATGGGTGCCTATCGATGAGGTTACGCCTAATGACTACAACCCCAATAGTGTAGCTAAAAAAGAAATGGGTCTTTTATACACGTCAATAAAACACGATGGATATACACAACCTATCGTAACAATACGAGATGAAGAGATGAAGATGTATGTAATAGTAGATGGCTTTCATAGGTATTACACGGCTAAAACAAACCCAGACATACTAGACAGAAACAAAGGGTATATTCCTATCGTTGTTATTGAAAAGGATATAAACGACAGAATGGCAAGTACCGTAAGACACAATAGGGCAAGAGGTATGCATAGCGTTACTGGTATGTCAAGTATGGTTTTTAGTATGCTAGAAAACGGCTGGCTAGATAAAGACATATGCAACGAGATAGGAATGTCTGCAGAGGAACTTTTAAAGCTAAAACATATAACTGGTTTTTCTAAGCTATTTAGCAATGTAGAATATAATAGGTCTTGGGAAACAAAGAAACAAATTTTATTAAAAAAGAAATATAATGAATAATACAATAGACAAAAGTAGACACATAAAAAAGGAATCATTATTAAAAGCATTAGAGCAAAGCTTGGGTGTAGTTACTGTGGCTTGTAAGAAGTCTGAAACACCAAGAAGCACATACTATAAGTGGCTTAATGAAGATAGCGATTTTAAAAGAGAGGTTGAAGACATAGAGAATATAGCATTAGACTTTGCTGAGAGCAAATTACACGAACAGATCCAAAGCGGAAATACAACTGCAACTATATTTTTCTTAAAGACTAAAGGAAAAAACAGAGGCTACATAGAGCGACAAGAAATAACTGGAGCAGAGGGTATGCCAACTAACTTTCAAATAGAGATAATTGACTCAATTAAAAATAAAGACTAATGTGGTATACCAGCATTTGCTGGAGTCACAAACTAAGATTGTAGTTGAACAAGGCGGTACAAGGTCTGGTAAAACCTACAATATAATTCTATGGATAATTTTTCAGTACTGCACTAACAATACCGACAAGGTAGTTACTGTATGCAGAAAGTCATTTCCTAGTCTTAGAGCAACCACACTTAGAGATTTTATGAGCATACTGCAAGAGCACAACTTGTACTCAGAAAAGTTTCATAATAAGTCTAACTCAGAATACTATCTGTTTGGCAACCTCATCGAGTTTATATCATTAGACCAGCCTCAGAAAATTAGAGGTCGTAAAAGAGATTTGCTTTTTATAAATGAGGGCAACGAGTTATACTTTGAAGATTGGCAACAATTAATTTTTAGAACAAACGAAAAAATTATATTAGATTTTAACCCCTCTGATGAATACCATTGGATATATGATAAGGTAATACCAAGAGAGGACTGCTCATTCTTTAAGACAACTTACCTTGACAATCCCTTTGTAGGCGAAAGTATTAAAAAAGAAATTGAGTTACTAAAAGATACAGACGAGCAGTACTGGCAAATCTATGGTCTTGGCGAAAGGGCTGCAAGCAAGAGTACTATTTTTTCTTATGTTGAGGTTAATGTAATACCAGAAGATGCAGAACTAATTGCATACGGAATGGACTTTGGATATACGAATGACCCGACAACCTTTGTATCTGTTTATACTAAAGACAGAAACCTATACTTAGAAGAGCATCTATATAAAACACAGATGACAACGAGTGACATAAATGACTTCCTAAGAAATGAAGAGTTATCAAGTAAGCCTATCTATGCAGATAGCGCAGAGCCAAGACTTATTTCTGAACTTAGGAAAATGGGTCATAATATTCTACCTAGTATTAAAGGTCGTGATAGTGTTAATGCTGGTATCGACTTGTTGAAGAGATACAAGATACATATATTGTCAACCTCATCTAACGCAATTACAGAGTTTAGAAACTATAAATGGAAAGAGGACAAGGGTGGTACATTGGTAAATACGCCAGAGGATAAATGGAATCATATAATCGATAGCTCGAGATATGCTACATACTCAATATTATCATCCCCTAATTTTGGTAGGTATACATTGCACTAAATAAAAGTTATTAAATATTTGTTTATAAGGTTTATTTTTCGTATATTACATTAACAAGGAGTACTAACTAAAAACAGAAGAAATGACACAAGAAACACAGTACCAATTAGAATCAAAAGAATTTATCAGTTTTAATAACGGCTATATGTCAAGGGGGGTGTATAACCTAATAATAAGCATTAGAGATGTTAAGCTATACTCTAAGGGCATTAGACCACACAGAAGCTGGAAGATAGGAGATGTCAAAAGATACTTCGGCATTAAAGGCAACGTCATAAAAATAGTAGAACAACTAGAACAAGTTTACAGAGAACATATACTAACAGAACAAATTTACAGAGAAAATATACTAACTAAAATCGAAACAGAAGATGAGAACATTACCAAAGTATAAGCAGAATTTAAAAATACAAGGAAACGACGTATGGAGTTACTCAACAATAGTAGCACACATAAAAGGCAGCGAGATATACCAGCTAGGATATTGGAGCCAAACTACTCAGAAGCATATTAACTACGTTGCAGATTACCTCAACCTAACACTTATAAAAGATGACTAATAAACATAAACTAATAAAAGTAGTCAGACTAAGAACTGGCATAATAGTAGAACATTGGAGAGACACAGAAACTTGGATAACTAAAATAACAACACTATGAATTGGGACACACCGCCAGAATATAAAGAACACGAATGCTCAGAATGCGGAACACCGATAGACAATGCTGGAGTATGCAGCGGAGCTTGTCACGAAGCGAGTATGTTGTAACGGATTTGTGTAAACGTAGTTGTGATAAATTTAAAACAAAGTAAGATGAAAAACAGAATAATTGAAATATGTGAGTTAGGACAACCACAAAGCATAATACATAGAGAAAACCAACCAATTACAGAATTAATAAAAACAGATAGTTTGATAGAAGAACTTAACCAACAATTACGTTTACACGTTGTTAGTAATTGTACGACCTGTAATGTTGAAATAAATTACAAAGGGGTTTGTGATATGTGCTATTTTGAATTAAAATTAAATGACCTTGATTAGTATTATTACTAACAAAGAATATAAGTAGTGTGGTAACTTTTTGGTATGATGTGTATAGTAAGCCACCCATCTTGACGAAGTAACCATTGGAATAAAGAAAGACTATACTCCACATTACTTATATTTATTGTTGTAAAATCGTTTTTAAATGTGATTACAACACCATATAACGATAAAATAAATTAAATGGAATTCAGAAACTATCAAAAAGATATAATCAGTCAAGGATATGATATATTAAAAGACAACAGCTTCGTATACTTATCTATGGAAGTTAGAACAGGCAAGACACTAACGTCACTAGGAATCTTAAACAAGATTATGAGTGTGAACAAGGCGTTGTTCATCACGAAGAAGAAGGCTATAAGCAGTATAGAGTCTGACTTTAATTTATTAAAACCAGGGTTTGAATTAACTGTCATAAACTATGAGTCCCTGCATAAGATAGATATTAAAGGATGGGATGCTATCGTGTGTGATGAAGCTCATAGTATGGGAGCTTTTCCAAAGCCAAGTAAAAGAGCAAAGCAGGTTAAGGATTTGATAATGAAAAACAATCCATACGTTATTCTATTATCAGGTACACCTACACCTGAATCTTTTAGTCAAATGTATCATCAGATATATGGTATAGCTGGTAACCCATTTAGAGAACACACAAACTTCTACAAGTTCGCCAAAGAACATGTTGTAGCTAAGACAAAACGAATAGGTTCTTTTATGGTTAACGATTACTCAGATGGGAAACAATCGATACTAGATAAGATGAATCAGTATATGATTTCATATACGCAAAAAGAAGCAGGATTTAATTCTACAATAAAAGAAACAATACTTAAAGTAGAGGCCCCTGAATCTATTCACAGCCTCTGTAACAGACTTTCTAAGTATTTAGTAGTAGAAGGAAAGGAAGATGTTATATTGGCTGATACAGGTGTTAAACTAATGCAGAAGCTACATCAGATGTATAGCGGAACTGTAAAGTTTGAAAGTGGTAAGTCAATGGTTCTAAATAATTTCAAGGGTAAATTTATATATAATAACTTTTGTGCTAATAAGATAGGAATATTTTATAAATTTAAAGAAGAATTAAACTGTCTAAAAGAAGTTTACGGAGACCAGTTATGCACAGACCTAGAGACATTTAATACAACAGATAAGACTATAGCTTTGCAGATTGTTAGTGGTAGAGAAGGTATTAGTTTAAGAAAAGCTAAGTACTTGGTATATTACAACATAGACTTTAGTGCAACAAGTTATTGGCAGAGTCGTGACCGAATGACAACCAAGGATAGACCTGAGAACGAAGTGTTTTGGATATTTACAAAGGGAGGTATTGAAGATAAAATATATAAGGCAGTAAGTAAGAAAAAAGATTACACATTAAAACATTTTAAAAGAGACTTATTAACTTTAAACTAATACAAGGGGTGTAACTATTAGCTCTTTAAACTTGGTCGTTGCGGAGCGACACAGAGCA
>Ga0307996_1000054_pt1 | contig 30745 bp, 62 predicted proteins | sample Davwhametageno35_FD_203143 | JGI IMG/M metagenome (GOLD analysis project Ga0307996, IMG submission 203143) | Marine microbial communities from Davis Island wharf, Antarctic Ocean - #35 | ecosystem: Environmental > Aquatic > Marine > Unclassified | place: Antarctic Ocean: Davis Island wharf...
TGTATATAATTAAAGCCTACACTAAATCTCAAGCTAAAAAATTAGGAGTAGAGGTTAAACCCTCTAAGTCTAAATCAAAAAAGATTGATGTTTTTAAAAAGGGATTAAAAGTAGCTAGTGTAGGCGCAATTGGATATAATGATTACCCCACTTACTTACAACTAGAGAAACTAGGTAAAGTAAAAAAAGGAACTGCATCCAAGCGCAGAAAATTATATAAATTAAGACATAATGACGATAGGAAAGTAAGAAACTCCAACGGATATTATGCTGATAAATTACTTTGGTAAAGAATTATGAAAGATAGAAACCTAATAGTGTTAATCACTTTTACTTTGTTTTCAGCAGAAGCTTATATGCATTATAATACTGCAAAGAACGAGGGTAAAAAAGATTTTAAATGGTATAGACCATCAAGAGAAACGACAATTAAAAACTTAGGTATTGTTGGGTTGTTTTCAGTTTTAAACGCTTATATAATCGAAACTATAAAAAAATAAATATTATGGAACATAAAATGGAAGAACAAAAAGAAAAGATAAATGGTGTTCATCCCAATCTTTATAAAACATTTTTAATTTTAGCTATGGTTTCTTTTTCACTTGGAGCATTAGTTAATTATTATACATTAAAAAGACTTACTAAGTAATGGTAATCAAAGGAAATGTATTTGACAGTTATGGAAAGCTAGACGGAGCAACTATTGTACTTATGCGTGATGGCAAGAGAACAAACGTAGCAGTTGTTTCGGATGTTAACGGTAATTTTCAAATTGACAATGATGAAATTGAATCAGATGATATTTTTGAAGTAAGGTATATGGGGTATTTAACCCAAGAACTATCTGCAACAAAATTATCTAACTCTTCAATTGAAATGAAAGAAAGCGCAGAACAATTAGATGAAGTTATAATTACTGCAAATATTGGAAAAAAACCAAAGACACCAAGGACACCAATTACTTCAAGATATACAAAAAAGAACACTACAAATACAAAATGGTTTAAGTCGCCAATAGTACTTATTCCAACAATAGCAATATTGACATTAGGCACAGTTTTATTAATAGTAAATAAATTTGATAAATAATGGAAATAGAACCAAGTAAATTAGCAGAGGGTGGAGAAGCACCTAATGTACCCGTAGTTGCGCCAAAAGTAGAAGCAATAATAGAACCAATGGATAAAGGTGGTAATGTTGATAGTTCAGATGAATTAGGGCTAATACCCGTAATGATGTTGGGCTTGTTGACTGCTTCTTTAGTGTATTCTATCTTTTATTATAGAAATGCCTTGAAAGACATTAAAAAAGGTTCTTCGGTTTCTAAAGTAAAAGCAGATGTGGATGCATTGCGTACTAGATTAGACAACTTAACAAAGAAAAAGACACGAAATAATGGAAGGAATTAACATTATAACATACGGTAATATAAATCAACAACAATTAATGCAACTAGAGAAGGAGTGTGTTGCAGATGCAGTATTACCGATACTAGAAGATAAGTTTAGTGATGCTTTAGCTTTTCCTACAAACGATTCGCAAATAACAAAAGACGAGTTAAATGATGTTGCAAAAAAAATGGAATCATTAAAAGAGAAAGATAACCGCATACACTTTGACAGATACCAAAGATATGATAAATCTCTTGCTCAATCAATAAGTTCTGTATTTGCAAAAAAAGGAATGGATGTAGATGAAATAATTAAAAGCGTTTACGAAGATATTAATAGCACTATTTTAAAATTAAAAGCTAGGTATCAAAGACCAAGACCATTTCAGTTAGCACAAATATATAAACTTAAACTATTTCCTTTTCCGAGTTTTAGCGCACACACACCATCATATCCAAGCGGTCATACAATCCAAGCGATTGTAATACTAACGGTTATAGGAAACAAGTATCCCGAATCATATAGATTCTGTAAACAAATGATGGAAGATATAGGTACTAGTAGAGTTTATCTAGGACACCATTACCCAAGTGATAATGATGCCTCTGTATTAATTGCAAGAGAAATAATGAAACTGCCCAAAATGGCTAAAAAATATAATTTATAATTTATAATCTACAATGAAATTAAACGACACAAAAGAAGACACAAAACAAGTACAACCATTAGAGCCTAAAGTAATAAAGCTAGAGCCAAAAAAAGAAGAGAAGCAATTAACCGCAGACGGTCAAGAAATTCTACCATACATTACTTTAGGGATTACTCCCGTTGCAAAACCAAGAATGACACAAAGCGATAAGTGGAAGAAAAGACCACCCGTTGTTAAATATTGGAAATTCAAGGACAACTTAAAATTGCTTTGCCATTTATGTAGGTGGGAAATACGAGAAGAACTAGATATTACTTTTGTTATTCCTATGCCGATTTCTTGGAGTAAAAAGAAAAAGGAGAAGTACGATAACCAACCCCATAAACAAACACCCGATTTAGATAATTTAGTCAAAGCTTTTAAGGATGCTTTACTAGAACAAGATTCTGCGGTTCACACATACGAGAACATAAAAAAGGTTTGGGGAAGGAAAGGACAAATTATTTTAAAAAGATAATTCTTATTTTATGAAATAAAAAGTATAAATTTGTAAATATGAGTAATAAGGCACACAAAAACTTAAACAAAGGTATTCATTATGTATTTTCTGAAATTCAAAAGACCATAGAAACAGTAGGCGAAAGCGGTTTTGTCAATATGCTTATAGAGTTGCGTGAGGATAAAGAATTAATTTATCAGAACGAAATAACTAAGACTGTTATACAAATTGTCTGTAATGAATTTAAAATATCTTCTAAAGAGGTACTATACGGAAAGTCAAGACAAAATGATAAAACACACGCATTAGGAGTAATCACTTTCATTCTTACAAATGATTTTGGTTATTTATTAAAAGACATTTCTTTTGCGTTAAATAAAAATAATACTAATTTATCAAGATACAAGACCGAAGTTGATAACTACGACCCTACACATCCTTTAGACGAGAAGAGATTGGAGAAAATGCAAAATATACAACACAAAATTAAAATCTACAAGAAGCATTATGAGCAACAAAGACAAGAATAACGACATAGAAGAAATCAGCGAAGCACAAATTGAGTCTACTGATTCTACAAAAGAAGAGTTCTACGAGGGATTTAGCCCACTAGACGAACCCGTAAAAGAAAGGGCTTATACCCAAGGTGGTATAGATGGTAGTAAAATTGTAGGGGAAATTGAAGAGCCATCATTTGATGCTCCTAATTTTTCAGATTTTGACGAAAAGGAAGACCCTGAACCAAGTTCTTTTAACCCCGAAATTGGAAATTTAGATAAAAAAGAACAAGCCTATGCTACCGAGCAAATGGTGGATACTGTTTTAGATGTTTATGTAAAAGCGCATCAACTTGCAAACAACTTTACCAAGCTTAAAGAGGATAAGGTTCAAAATGCTATTGATAATGGCGAAATCTCACAAAACCTAAGAGTTCCTATTGATGAACAAGGTGGCTCAATGGGATTGATGGAGTATGTAGGAGAATACAATAATCAATTATCTGATGCTATAAAGGTAGAAGACGATTTTATTGAAAAGGTTAAACCGCCAATGGTTCGAGTTTTTCAAAAGAAAGGTCTTGCGCTAACTGATGAACAATTCCTTATGGTTACTTTTGGTGGAGATATAATCACTAAAGGAGCATTGATATACCAATTGGTTAAGCAAAATAACAAGTTGATAGATATGTGGAAAGACCAAAGTGTACCACAAACACGACCTCAAGCTGAACCACAAGCTAGTAAACCTCAAGAGCAAACTGCCAAACAAGCACCAAGAGAAGAGGAAGTTGCAGAAAAGCCACAATACGAAGAACCCGAAGAAGAGTTTAGCGCAGAGGGTATGGTTCGTGATATGATGCAAGGTAAAGAAGAATCTAATTTTCAGAATACGGATGTAGACGAAAGTATGCCTAGTTTTGGAGATAAACAAATTCTACAAAATTTAAGCAAGTTGTCAGAAGAGGAAACAGTTATTGACATAACCCCCGCTAAAAAGACTAAAGGTAGAGGTAGACCAAAAAAGAATAAATAATGAGAGAGCCTAAACTTGGAGTAGCAGTAGGGAAAAAAGGAGTGGGTAAAAGCTATATTACAGACCAAATGATTGCATCTTATGTTAGGGGAAACCCTAGCAAGGGTGTTATTGGTAGGAAAGCACTTATTTTAGATGTTAATGATGAATTTAGCGATGTTAAAGCATTAAGCTTAAATGATGTTATGAAGTTTTCAGCACACAGTACCGTTGAAGCTAGGAGAATAAGACCGTTTAACAAGGATGGTAGTCGTATGACTTTAAAGGAGATTCAAAATGCTTTGTTTTCTATTTTAAATGACTTTAGAGGTGGACTATTATTGATTGAGGATATAAATAGATACATTAGCGACCACTTGCCAAATGATTTAGTTGGTGCTATATGTACTAATAGACATACCGATACCGATATTATTATGCACTTTCAATCTATTGGAAGAGTAACATCGAAAATATGGCAAAACCTAAATTGGGTTCGCTTTCATAAAAACACCGATAGTGTAGACCGCCACATAAAGAAGTTTGAGGATAAGTTCGAGTATCTTAAAATTGCTGAAATAATGGTAAACACTCAATATTATAATGGAAACGAGAGATTCTTTCTATTTGTTGATATTGATTCTGAAAAGATACAAGGTAATTTTGACAAAGAACTGCTAAACAAGGCAATAGACGACTATATAGAGAAGTATTACCGTAAAATAATAACACCGATGCTACAACAGAGGGATTTAAAGGGTAATAAAAAACACACTCAAGTATCTGCGGTTAAGTTTGTTAAGGATAGAATAGTAAAGAATTATTGCTCTTAGGACTTATTTACAATTTTCATATTGTAGTTATATTGTATGCTTTATAATAATTATTATGTTATAAGATAATATATTTGTTAAATGTGATTCTGTAATCGCTAACAATATTTATTATTAACCTTTTAATTCATTCTGAAATGAATACACAAAAATTAGTTTCTATTTTAGGTAAAGTTCTTACTGTAACTGCGGGAGTATTAGTTGCTTTCCAAGTACAGTCTTATTTAGGAGAGATGCGTGTTCAAGCACCATCGACTGCTGAATAACAAAAATTATTATTCATTTTAAAACAAAATACAAATGTCAAATATTCGTAAATATTTAGCTGATGCAAAAGCAAACGCTAACGAAAGTTTCTCAAATATGACGGGTGGATTCGCAGACGATTCTAACTTCACGGGAGATGATTTTTTTGGTGCTAATGGAGGTGGAAATTCTGCTCCAACATCACAACCTTATATTATTAACGTAGCATCAACAGATGCGGCGGCAGTTCCAAATTTTGCAGTTTTAGGTTCGTATGAATTTATAAACAATGCGGGATTTACTGCGGGTGGAAACTTAGTAGTAGGTGCAATTACAATTTCTAGTGGAATTTCGGGTATTACTTACCGTGAAATGCTTTACCAATTTATGAACAACCCTTTTAGTGTTGGTTTGACTTATTTACAGTCGGGTACCACTAATCAAGTGTTGGAAACTCTTGCAATAAACACAAGAGATGCAAATGGTAACGAAGCGCAGAAAACGTTAGTTCCTACAATTGACCCTTACCAACAACAATCTGATATTATCGCTATGCGATATGGTTTCAGAATTGATGGATTCACGAAGATTAAAATTTCTCAAGTACTTGCTAACGCAACTGTGAAATTATACTTCTATCCATCTGATAACATCAACTTAGCTAGAGGTTTAGCGGGTAGGTCTGTATCAGAGCAATTCGGAAATCCAGGCATTGTTAAGGCTCAAACTATTAACTTACAAGGGTAAATTGATGCTTCGTGTAGCTAGTCTACACAGTAAACTTAATAAGAAAGGGTTATGGCTATGCTATAACCCTTTTTTTAATTTAAAATACAATACAGATGAATACAGTTTATGACTACATAGCGCAGACAGACCCTAATTCAGCAAAAAGAATAATTGAAACATTCGGATACACCGTTACTAATGCAAAGGATATGGGTGCAAACCTAAAGACTTTGGTTAATAATGAAGGAGAAGGTGCTTTGCTTAGTATAATGGAAGCACACCCCGACAAGGATATTATTTTAGAACTTTTTACTAAGAAAGAAGATTCATCAAACGCAAGTGGGAATAACGATTCTAACGCTAGAAGAAATAATGATGATTTTGCTTTTGAACGTGGATTGCAATATGCTAATGCAAGTGGCGCACAACAACAGAATAGTGATGCAAGTAATTTAGCATCAAACACTAACACAATGATATTTGCCTCTGCATTAATCTTAGCGGTAGCAATAATCTTTAAAAACGATAAATAAGATGGCAAAAGTAGATGATTTAACAAGTAACATTGCGGTATTAGTCGCAAACAACAAACTTGCAGTTGTAAAATTTCTAAGAGGACAAGGAATTAATATTTCTGTAAAGTCTTCTGAAAGAGATGTTGCACTTGTTTTGTTTCAAGGTTTAGCAGATAATAAATTTGCAAAAAACTTTAACGATTGGGTTACAAACTCACAATCTAATTACGGAGGGGATTACTCAAACGCAAAAGGATACGATACATTTGAAAAAGCTTTTACGGGTTCACTTGAATCTATCGCAGTTAAAAAAGGAGATTTTGCAAACTTTGATACTAGTAAGCCTTTTGATATTGGAGATTTTGGAACGGGATACAAGTCTGCCTTAGATGCAGATGGAAACAAGGTTGACAATCTTTTAACTAGAGGTGCTAAATCAGTAAATTGGGGTTCACTTATTAATGGTGGTATCTCATTTTGGCAAACTAGTGAAAAGGCTAAAGCCGAAAGAAAGCAAGGAGAGTTATTGTTGAAAGTTGAACAAGCTAAAATTGATGCAATGATTAAAAGTGGAGAGTTAACCACTAGACAAGGAGAAATACAACTTGAAATTGCTAGAGAACAATCAAATGCACCCGAATCTAAAACTGTTATTTATATAGTTGGTGGAGCAGTTGCGGTTACTGTTTTAGCAGTAATAGGTTATGTTTTAGTTAAACGTAAATAATAATTAAATGGCAAACGAAAGAGAGGTAACTTTTGACAAAGTTAAGTTTGACGGTTTAGATTACCAAAGAGGTGTAAATCGCTTCTTTAAATCTGACCTAAAATACTACATTATAACGTTTGCCTTTATTGGTATTGGCGCATTAATATTTGTAAAACTAGATAAAAAATGAAAGAAGTAAACGCAATGGATAGCGCTAAGAAGTTAATTAGTGGCGACCACAAAGAGCAATTGTTAACCAAAACCAAAGGAACTGTTCAAGGTGCTTTTACGGGAATGGTTGGGGGTGTTATGTTCGGTTACTTTAAAAGTAAGAACATTTACACTACGGGCTTCGTGGGGCTTCTTATTGGAGGTGTTATTTCAAACTTATTAGTTAATAGTATTAAAATTCAAAAATAAAAAATATGAGCCAAATAGCGGGAGATTTTGGAAGTAGGTCAATGAGTTGTAGTGATAAAGTTAAAGATGGGAAGACAGAAAGTTGGTATAAATGTATGGGTATTAACCTTGAAAACCTCCCCAAAGGAAAACCACGCAGAAAAGAAGATACAATTGGGGGTTCTGATTTAGACTTAATTATGTTAGAAAAGTCTAGGAAAGATGCAGAATCTAAAAAGGTTCTTAAACAATATATTATGTTTGGTATTGTAGCGGTAGCGGGGTATTTAGCATATAAAAAATTTAAAAAATAGATATTATGGCAAAAAAAATGAACGCATATATGACTGCTTTAGCAAAGGCTAGAAAAAGTGGAGCAAGTAGCTTTTCGTACAACGGTAGTACTTACAAAAAGGCTAAAACAAAAACGGGATTAGTAATCTATAAAAAATAATTATGAATAAATTAATTAGACCAATGTTGGTAGGTGTTGCCCTTAATCTAGCTTTACCAATAGTTGCAATACCTTTCGCTACTGCGGATGAAATAAAACCACCAACGGGAGATGCCAAGGATTTGAGTTTTAAGGAACAACTTGTACATATATTAGTTCATCACGGACAAATACCTTTATCAAGTAGTATAATTGTGGCTTCAATAGTTGGATTAAGTGTATTCATATCATCAAAAATGAAATACTAATGAAAACTTCAAACGTAATATATACTGCAATAATTATTTTAGGTGTTTCAGCAATTAGCTATATGTACTACCTATCTGATTTTGCAAACGAAAAAACCGAAAAATAAACTATCTTTAACGAGGAAAAATAAGACACAAAAATAAAATCCTATTATGAGAATCGACCAAAGTGCAAATCAACAATTTAAAGAAAGCGGTAGTAGTTTACCTTTTAAAAATTGGCTGAATAGAGAAAAAGCAAAAGGAGAAATAATCCCACAAAAAGAGGTTATGAACTCAATAGAGCAAGAATTATTAGATAAGGTTTCTGATAAGAAATTAAGCTCTGTTTCAGAAAGTGTTTCTGTTAAATCAAAACCCAAAACAATTCTAGGACTTAATCCTAATGTTTTGATTATTTCGGCACTAGTAGTTTTAGGTGCGTTTACTTATAATCACTTTAAAAAGAAATAAATGGATTTTAAAATACAAACAAGATTTGAGCAAATGACTTTGGCAATTAGTGTTCAAACCAAAGGAACGACTAAAGTTAGACTTAGGGTTATTGATGCGGACAAGCCTCTTACTGTTTTTACAGATAGATACAAGACTGTTTCCAATTCAGCTAAATTTTATGTAAGACTTCCATTGACCCCAAAAAATATAATTGTTAGCGTTTATTCAGAAAATGCTAATAACAGTAAAAATGACGATTCTGTAAAAATTCTAAATATATCTAAAAAAGGATTAGAAAAAAGAATGGACGAAGTTGATATAAACAGTTATAGCGTTATGTCATTCGTTGATTTTGCACAAAAATTTAGCTTTAATGCTTCGTATTTGGATACCGATACTTATGTAAGTGATTCGGGAAATTACAGAATAGAGTTTATGCCTCAAATATTGACTGACAACGGGAAAGTTATTAAAACTCCCGCTAGAATCAGTAAGTCTTCGGGTAGGATTCAAGTAAGTAAGGCTATGTTTATGGACTATACAGTTCCTATGAGAATGGCAATATTGTTACACGAATTTTCTCACTTTTATTTAAACGAAAATATTGACGATGAAACAGAAGCAGATTTAAACGGGCTTTTGATTTATTTAGGATTGGGCTATCCAAGAATTGAGGGCTATCAAGCTTTCTTAGAAGTTTTTGTTGATAATCCATCTCAAGAAAATAAAGAAAGATACGATATGATTAATAAGTTCATTCGTGATTTCGAGAACAAAAAAATGGTAATGTACTAAGATATGGCATACGAAAACATAAAAAAAGTTCCCGTAAATAATTCAACAGATTTAGTTTGGATTAATTGGTTTGATAGTTTGAAAAAAACTTTTGGAAAGAAAAAGGCTCGTTCTTTATTTTCAGCTAATTGGGATGCTCAAGATGGAGATGGTTCAAACGCAAATACTTCTGATTTAAGAGGTCATTTGAAAGATAACGGTATTGATATTAGCGGTGGTGTATTAGGAGAGGCAAAAGATAAGTTTTTTGATGCGGGAGATTTTGTTGGCGATTACTTAACTATTGGTAAATGGATTGGTATTGGATTAGTTAGTGTAGTAGCGGTCAGTATTGGTGCATTAGTGTTTCAATTAGCAACCAAGTCGAGTGTTAGAAAAGAAGCTTTAGGAATAGGAAAAACAATAGCAACGAGAGGTGCAATGTAAAAATTAATTATGACGAAAAAAGATAAAATAATATTATATAGTTCTTCATCAGCTTTAGTTATAGCTTTTCTTATTTATAATAATAGCAAGAAGAATATATTGTACTCTGAAATACTAAAACGTATTGGTGGAGGTACAATTAAGTTTGACGAATTACCCGTTTGGAATAATGGTTTTTTAACTAAAATCAAAGCTACGGGTAAAGCATACGCAATATATCCGCAAGATACTATAAAGCAGAAAGCAGAAGATATGTATAATGCTTTGGGTGGTGCGGGAGAAGATGAAGATGCGATTTATACTATTTTTGAATACTTTAACTCTAAAGTGGGAGTGAATCAATTGGTTACTTTTTACAATGCCAAATATGTTAAAGGCGGTTATTCATTAAAGAAAAGACTTCAAGACTTACTTTCGAGTAGTGAAATGTCAAAAGTGAGTGTTATTATTAGTAGAAAACCAAATGTAATATATATATAATATGAAAAAAACTATATACATAGTTGGAGGTAGTGCAATGGGAATAGTTTTAGCTTATTTCGGGTATGATTTATATCGTACAAATAAAAGCAAGAACGAAGCAATTGCGAATAAAATAGATGCACCGACTAATCAAGATGGAACACTTTTAGATGGTCAAGAATCTTCTAAAGCAAAAAAGCAATCTAGGGATAGTTTTCCTTTAAAGGTTGGTAGTTATGGTTTTAAAGTATTCTTGCTTCAAAGTGCCTTGAATAAATTAGGTTCAGCTTTAACGGTTGACGGTAAGTTTGGTCAGAAAACATACGATGCTTTATCAGATACTAAACAATGGAGTTATGTTTGTAATATTGGTCAGTTTTGTGGTGTTGATAAAACAAAATATTTGAAGATTTTGTCAAATGCTAAACAAGACGGTTGGAATCAAGCAAATGTTGAATTGTTGTCTAAGGAGAAATGGATTCCTTTCACATCTACCATCAATACTATGTTTCGTAAATAATAAACTATAAAATGGCATATTTTAGAAAAGAAAACTATCCAATTACTAATGACTGTCAAACGCTTGATGCACAAATAAGTGATATTAGGCAAGACTTATCAGAGGTTCAAACCAAAAGAACCAATGGTAATGCAACTACGATTAGAAAGTTCTTAGAAGCTAAAAAGATTGTATATGCACGTAAGACTTGTTCTAAGGTTTTAGAAGAGGAATCGGTTACGGGTACTATTGATGAATTAACGGATAGGTTTAAAGGTGCGGAAGAAAGAATTATTATCCCCGTTGATAAAAAAAGACTGTATATGCTTTTAAGTGGTTCAGCAGTAATATTATTGGGAATGTATTTTATAACAAAAAAATAAAGAAATGGGTATATGTTGGTCTAATTGTGAGAGAAAAAGATACGATAAGCAAATTGCAGAGTATCGCAAAGAGTTTCCCGAATTATCATTTAATTATAATGGTTGGAAAAACACATCAATCGAATCAAAGCTTTCTAACTGCCTTGAATTGAAAAAGGACATAGAAGTATTAAGGATACTTAAAACGGGTAAGAACGCTGATTATTTAGATGGTGGAGGTAGAGGTAATCAAAGAGTTGATGCAAGAGGTCAAAAAGCTTATGCCGAAATACTTGTACAGTACGAAAAAATAAATAAAAGCAAATATTGTGGTACAGTAATTAGCTTAAATACCAAAAAAATTGATAGAGAAAGGTTTTTAGCCGAAACTACTGATGTAGCAAATAGGGTTGAAGACAATACAGATGTTAATAGAACAATATTATTAAGTGTTGGTGGTTTTGTTTTGTTGGGTGGTGCGGTAATTGCAATTTTAAATTCAAGAAAATAATGAGTGTAAGACAAGATAAATACCTTTATTCGGGTCAACTAAATCCAAATTGGAGAAACGATTTGAAAAGTATTCTTAATGAGCAACAAGACGAAATTATAGCCTTAGAAAAAGGTTACTCAAAAGATTCATTGCCAAAAGAATATTTAATCTTAATGGGCGGTGTTGTTGTAATGGTTATAGGAATATTAATATATAAAAACAGAAAATAATGTGCCAAAAATGTAGTAATAGTAGTAGTAATGAATTAAATGCTTGTGGATGCTCTAATGCAAGTGGTAAACCACAATCGGTAATACCCTATGAGAGTAAAGTATCTAAACTCCGACCACAATTAACTTTAGATAATATTTTTGACAAAGTTAAGGATGAATCTAAGCAAGTGTATGAAATGGCTAAAAAGGAGGTTGAAACAATATACGATGATGTAAAGTCAGAAGCACAAAGATTTGACAAAAAACAAAGACTAATAAAGTCTGTTCCAAATTCTGTATTGGTTTTTGGTGCGGTTGGAATATTAGCTTATAGTATCCTTAAATAATTATATGAAAAAACTATTACTTGTTTTAGGTCTAGGTGGTATATCTTTTGCTCTTTACAACTACTTTAGTAAGCAGTTGGCACTAGCTTTGGATTGGGATTTTAAAGCCTCTAATTTTATGCCCCATAAGGTATATGATGATAGGTTTGAGGCTACGTTTGATTTAGAAATATTAAATAAGTCAAGCTTTGCTACTACTATAAATAGCTATGATATAAATATACTTTATAAGGGCAAAGTTGTGGGTTCTACAAAATCAAATACTGCGTTTGAAGTTTTAGGCGATTCTTGGTTTACAGTTCCCGTATTAGGAAATATTTATTACAATCAAGTGATAGCAACCGCTAGTAGTATAGCACCTTTAATACTTGATGAAAAGCCTTTAAATGTTGATATTAACGGTAAAGTAAATGTTACTTTTCAAGGTATAAATAGGGTATTAGTTTTAACAAAAAAGGATGTTGAAGTTACGGAGAACATAAGTAAGTCATTAGGGTTAAATAAGCCAATAGACAAAATAAAGGATTGGTTAAGTGGATTGGGTGTAAAAATATAAATTATGAAAAAGAGCATTAAAATTACATTAGGTTTAGGAATTATTGGTTTGTTATATTTCCTATTAAAGAAAGATAAATTAACCCCCGAAAAATTTATAAAAGAAAAACTAAAACTTGTTGACAAGAAGCATCTTCTAATAGAGGAAATTGATAAAAAAAGATTAAAAGATGCAGTAAATCTTGGAAATTCTAAAGATGTAGAAAACGCAAAGGCTATTAAAGATGCAAACGCTAAAAAGGCTAGAGAAGAAAAGGCAAGATTAGAAAAAGCTAAAAGAGATGCCGAAGCTTTACAACTAACTAAGGCAGAACAAAAAAGACTACAAAAACTTGAAGATGCAGAGAATCGAAGACAACAAGCACTAGAAGCGGAAAGAAGACGAATTGCAGAACTAGAAATACTACGTGAAGAAATACGTAACGAAAAGCAAGACCGTAATGATAGGGGTTATGGAGGAATTAAGCCTTTACTTACTAGAAGTGCAGATAACAAGCAAGGAGGTAGTGATTTTGAAGACTTAGGACTTGAGTTTGATATGCCAACTATTCCTCGACCAAGAACAATTGGAACTAGTAGAGGACTTGGTGTAGGTTTTGCAAATTAGACAATAAATAAATATATCATATAAAATAATTTATGTTTCAAGAAATATAGTAGTATCTTGACAAATAATAATAAAAAGTTTACAAATGATATTATCTAAGACACAAAAAATAATGAAAACGGGTATTGCAAAATACTCAAAATCACTAGAGCGTAAAGAAGAGGATATTCAGATACAAGTTAAAGCAGACCAAAATTCGGAAGGTGTTATTTATCAAATTTGCGATAAATGGAATCCAAAAATAGAGGTAAGCTTTAAAGATATTATGGATACGAAAATAGATTTACTAGGCTTTGAATCAATGTCTGCTCCTTTTATGAGAAAAAGTGTTGATTTGTACATTAAGTATTATGAAAGTATTAGTTCTGATATAAGTTTATTTATCTTCAAAAAGGATAATAGGATTGGAGTTGCGGTTTATCATAAATTGGACTTCAAGGAAATGATAACTTTGGAAAAACAATTTCAAAGAATAGGACTTTAATTTATGCCACCAAGAGTGAAAAAACAATCAGTAACACCGAATTCAGATATGGATTGGATAAAAGAAAAATTAACAGAAATGGACGTTACATTAAACAAACTCCATCAAACTGTTATTGGAGATAAGGCTTACGGGCAAAAAGGATTAGTAGAGGAAGTTAATGAGCATAGAATGTACATAGCACAAGAAAAAAACTTAAAAGCGAAATTTGTAGGTGGCTCTCTTGTAGTCGGTACTTTATGGACGTTGCTTTTGAAGTTTTGGGGTAAAATATTTATTTAAAAATTAAAAGATTAATATTATGGGAATTACAGTATCATCACCAAATAACATCAGTTCTCCAAGAGGGAACTCATTAGCGTTATATAAAGATGCAGAAACGGATGATTTTTTTGTAAAGGATATTTATGGAAAAACAGAGAACTTTGGTAAAACATTACAAGGCACTCTATATGTATTTGTTAAAGCAAATGGCACAGACATTGAGAATGCAATAGAATTGCAATCGGCTTATGATTTAGCAATTACAAAAGTTGTAACAACGCAAGTTCTTTCTGCACCTTATGATTTCCCTTCTCAAATCAGTCCAACTACACTTGAGTTTTATGATTTTAATGGAACTTTACCAATTTTAATTCAAGGGCAATCCTACACTTTTAATATTGAGGGTATTGATATGGTAGGATTGATTCTGCCACCAGAATTCGGAATTATCGTACAATTTCCCGCATTTTCATATAATGGAGGCGATGTTAAGGTTTACACTACGGGTTACTTAGGCGCAACTGTAATAGCAGCCAATGGAAATTACAATTTTGAAAATGGTAATTTTGTTATGAATGCTGATTATGTAAGCTTGGTTTCATTAGATGGAAATAAAAGTATTGTATTTAATGGAGCAAACACAATCGAAATTACTGCAAATAATATTTTTGTAAAAGGTGTTGACGTTCAAGACAAAGAATTTAAAATTGGAGATGATTTATCAAAACTTAACGCAGAAAGTTGTGCAGGTGGTGTTAATTCATTCGGAGAAGGCTTAACGGTATCAGGAACATTTACTAATTGCCAAGGAGGTGATTATTCGTTTGGTGGCAATGGTACGGTATCAGGAGTGTTTACTAATTGTCAAGGAGGTGCTTACTCTTTTGGTGGCGGAGAAGGTGGTATAGTATCAGGAATATTTAATGGGTGTGTAGGGGATAGTAATGCTTCTTTTGGAGGTGGTAGTGCTAATAATTTTGGTACGGCATCAGGAACATTTACTAATTGTCGAGGGGGGTTTGGTAATTTTACCATAGCATCAGGCACATTTACTAATTGCGTAGGTAAATTTGGTGGATTTGGTACGGCATCAGGAGTGTTTACTAATTGTCAAGGAGATTTTGCTCAATCTGGTGGTACGGCATCAGGAACATTTAATAATTGCCAAGGAGGGAATACTTCTTTTGGTGGATTTGGTGGTACGGCATCAGGAACATTTACTAATTGCACAGGAGGTCTTTTTTCGTTTGGCTCTCCTAACCCAAATTCAGGTGGGGGCATATTATCAGGTAAGCTTTACTATTGTCGTAGGACGGGAAATACATTTCAAACAGTATCAGGCGGAGGAAGGACAGTTTTATGTATAGACGGAAATAATAATCAAAATAATCAATAAATGAAAAATTTTCAATCAACAACAGAAGGAGTTTGGGTAGAACAAGTTACAGTTCAATTAACAGAAGATGAAAAACAATTAATGGGTTCTCAAAAAAAAGAGGACACTACGGAAAAACAAGCTTTATTCAACCGAATTAAAGAAGAAAGAGAGCAACCAACAACAGCAGAAAAGTCGGATTATTTAACAACTGTTTACACAGCTGTTAAATCACAACTAAAAGAAACAGATTTATACGAACTAATTTCGTGTAATTTAAATGAAAAAAATGGATGGTTTTGTAGCGGTATTATAAATTTCAAAGCTAATGGAGAGCATAAACAACTTAGATTTTAACTGTAATTAGTTAAAATTATAAGTACAAATAACTAAAAAAAGATTATATAATATTTTTGTTTAATCTAAGCAGTTAGCGTTAATAATAGCATATATGGAAAAATTACCACAAGATTTACAGTTACTAAATAACTTAATTATAAATAAGCCTCAAGAGGTTGTTAGGTTATTAAAAGCAAATGATATAAAAGTTCCTTTAAGACCTACACTTTCTATCATTACAAGACTTACGTTGGTTAATTTACCAAATAAGGCTTTTCAAGACGATATATCAAGAGCAATATTAGATAGAGGCGAAAGTGGATTTATTTTTACTGCTATTTCTATTGGTGTTGGTCTTGCGGGTATTTTTACGAGTTCTGCTCAAGCCAAAAAGCAACGACAAGCTATGATGAAAATGAAGCAAATGGAATTGCAACAACAAGAGCAATTGGCATTAGCGAATATTCAAGCACAAAAGGAAACGGCAAGATGGCAAATACTATCGGATACAATTCTTGAGTATTCTAAAACATTGCAATCAGAAGGAACAAAAAGGCAAAAAGATACGGGCTTATTTATAGGTATTATGGCAGTTGGATTAGCGGTTATATATAGTACTGTTCAAATATTCAAAAAATAAAGATATGGAAATATATAAAAATGTAATTGGCGGTGGTGCGGATATTCCCTTAACATCAACTGCAAAAGGTTTAGGCTCAAAAGCTTTTGATACAAAAGGTTTAATAGGTATGGGGCTAAACTTGGTTGTTGGTACTTTGGTTGGTATGAATGATGCTAAAAAGATGCGACAACTTCAAGAGAGGTTAGCAAAAATCTCTTTAGCACAAGCCAAAGAGATGGAGAAGTTAATGCTAGAGGCTAAGTCAGACATAGCGAGGCAAAGCATTATGTATAAGACTTTTGCGGTTTTAGAAGAGCAAAAATTAGTTGATGATAGAAAAAATAAGCAATTAACATTATTGGCTTTTATGGGCGGTGGTGTTTTGGTGTTAATAGGAATGGCAATAGTATTTAAAAGAAAGAGATAATGGATAACGAAACTAAAGATATACTTAAAATTTTGGGAGTTGCAATAATTGTTTTATTTTTGTTTAAAGTCAAAAAAGGCAAAAAATTATCATTAAGCTTGGGCGAAAGTTCTGATGGCGAAGATTCGGTTGCACCGCCAAAGTCAGCAAAAAACTCTAAGGATACAGAGTTTGATAATGCGGTAATTGCAATCAAGGCAGTAAGAGGTGCTATTAATAGTAAAGAAACTAGTTCTGAAATTAAAAAGCTAGTTGAGATTACTAAAAAAGAGTACGGTATTACGGTTGAAAGATTAAAGAGTGGAAAATTATCTGCTAAAAACAAAAAAGGAGAGGACGTAGCAAACGAAGAATAATTATGGCGGGTTCATATACACCAATAGTAACAGTTTCAGCAACACCCTTTGTAGCATTTACAACGGGAGATTTAACGACCTATGAAGAGATACAACAATCTCAAGGAAGTGTGCAATACAAAGTTGAAAATATGTACATTAAATCTATTAGTATTGACCAAATAAACCGACCAATTAAGTTTCAGCGTTATAGTTCTAATGGGGATATTTCTTCTATTGCAGAAGTAAATCTTACAGACCCCGCACAATTTCAACCCGCAAAAAATGTAAATCTTAAAAAATCAGATATAATATTTGATGGTAATTTAAGAATGGAAGTTGTTGTTTTAGCGGGAGAAACAATTGATATATTATTTGGAGTAACTCAAGCGGACAATTCTATGTTTTTAAAAGACAATAGAGGCTACAATGATGGATTTCTTAAAACTTATGGTTTTTTTCAACAGTATTCTAATGAAATAAAAGAAGATGTAGATGCCATTAAAACAGACTTAGACAATGGCGAAACAAAATTCAACTAAAGGAATACCTCAAACCGAGAAAGACTTACTAATGTTAAAGAAGCTTCAAACTTTTTTTTACAAAATAGTATATGATAATAACGCTAGGATTTTATTGGTAAATTATTCTAATGGATATATTGCGAGTAAGTATAACGTAAAGGAATTTACCGAGTTCATTGATTTACAAAGTTTTATATATGATAATAATTTATATGCAAAAGATGAACACGTTGTAAATTACAAGTCTATTGAAACACAAATAAGCAAATCAGAAATTAATCTTTTTAAGAAAGACGACTAATGAATAACGAAATATCATATAGAGTAAAGAATAATTTAACTCAAGATGTAGATATTTTGTTGTTCACATCCGAAGGCGACCCAAACAACCAAGCAAATACTAAAACAAAATACAGTTGGGATTTATCTGCTGAAACAATATTCAATACTACTATTGTTCAGATTAGTGCTAGGGCGGTAAATAACCCAACCTTTGAACTTTATACGGTATATAATCCCGATGGCGAAATTACTTCAATAGAAACGGTTGTAGCGTTATTAAATACATTAAATTTTGGTTTCTTTAATCTTGAATCGGATGGAGTTACTATTTTTAATCTAAATGATAGCATAGTTTTTGGAGCAATTGAAACCATATTTGAGGACGACTATATTTTAAATAATTTCGTTATAGAGGCATACAATTATCTTGACCCTTTAGCATTAACAAATCAAGCAACTTTTATTACGGATTACACGGGGGTTATAAATTTCGCTATGTTTAATCAGTTTGGATTTTTAGCTTCTATTCGTGCTTTCGGTTGGGGTGCTTGTTATTTATTAAATTCGGGTGCTTCAAGTTCTGTTCAAAAACTAGAAGGTATTTCTTTAGTTTCCGTACAAGACAATGGAGGTGCTTTTCTGCTTACAGATTACACAAATGATTTTAAAAACTTTGCCAATCCTTTAGATGTAGGTACACAAGCAACATTGATGTTAAGTATAACATCTGTTCTTTCGGGAGAAAATGGAGAGGCAATTCCTTTTTTCTCTTCCAATAATAGTGATTATATATATAATTTAAGCGGATTAGCATACGTTCAACTTCAACAAGCAGAATTTTTATCTTCAACTTATATGACCTCTTTAGCGGGTGGTGCATTTGGTAGTAGTTTTACGTTACTGCCTATTGGTTATGGGGATAAGTTTCCTAATATTTCTAAAGTAGTTGGTAACGGTTTTTTTTCGGGAAATAGTTTATCGACTAGTGCTGAAATACCACAAAGCCCAATGACTATCGCTTTTGGTAATTGGAATGGAGATGCTTTTACTGTTAATGTAGGTTCATCAGTTTTAAATCAAATTATAAATGTTGATTGGGCATCTTTAACGGGAGGATTTATAGAGGGTAAAAATATTGCTTTAAGCCTTATAAACAGAAACGATACTGCAACTACACATAGTATGTTTATGACTAGTGATTTTAATACAGTATTCAATACAATTGATTTACTTACGAAAAACACTCAAGATAATTTAACCATTAACAATACTAATGGAGATGTTTTTTTAGGCTTTGCCGATTATGATACACCTTTAACACTTCCCTTTCGATTAATACAATTTAACGGATTAGATGTATTCTTTCTTCCTAAATTGGGTAGACTTGGAGGGTATATCAATGGAGGCAATGATTACAATATGAATCTTAATCTAAACTTTAACAACATAACTTCACAACCATTTGCTTTTTGGAGTTCTACCTTTGCTAAACTAGGAGAATCAGCTTATGAATTTACACCTAACAATGTAATTGGTAATATTAATGGTAGTTCTGTGGGATTTTCTAGTACTAATGCAATTACGGGAAAAGGTAAAATTGGATATGATAGGCTCTTCAATAAAGGACTAACAATCAACACACCATTTCCCGCTTCAACTCAAACAAATTTTAGTGCAATTGTAAGTTCGGTTGGGGTTAGAACCTTGAAGCTAACCATTACTAGTGTATTTGATGATTCAGAATGGGTTTTAGAGGGAAATTCAGTTGGTGCAACAGACACACAATTACAACCATTTGATACTTCTAATACTTACTCTATGACGGGTGGTAGTTATTCAGAAGATGAAATAAACTTTAATCTTATTAATGCTACTACATCACTTGGAATAATATTAATAAACGATTTAAGTAACGAAAAAATTATAACCTCATTTATAACTGCATCAGTAGGTAGTTTAGAAAATTTGCAAATAACAGATTTTACCATTGCCAATGAAGATTTTTTTGATTTAAGAAATGCTATTTTCAGCACAAACGTTTCTTATGAAATGGCTTTTTTCAATTTTGAAGAAACTAAAAAGAACGCTATTAAATTTGCCTTTACAGAATCAGTTGTTGCGGGTTATGAGGGTCTAGCGAAATTTGTAATTACGGGTGGAGATTTCTTATGGGATGAAGTAGTGCCTAATACATATTACGAAAACAGTAATGGCGAAAAAATATCTTGTATGGGTTTAGGAAGTTATTTAGCTTCTGCTAATTTTTCTGTATTAGAAGGTAGCATAAATGTTCCCGAAGCAAATGCACCTAAACTAAAAGCAAGTACCTTTTTAGGGGTTTCCTTGCAACTAAGTCAATGTACTTTTAAGCTTCCCGAAAATAACCTAATACCTATATCTATTGGTGGAGAGTTTGGTGGTTTTACAATTGACAATACTTCTAGTACTGCAAATAAAATTAATATTTCCGATAACAATTTTACTAGTTTCACTAATGATAGTATTCAACTTATAGATTGCTTTAGTAACAATAGGGAACTTATACTTTTAAATAATTTAGGAGTTAATTATATTGGTGTACCTAGAGATGGTCTTCTTGCAGTAAATGTAAATAATAATGCGGGAGAATATCAGATTCAAGGCAATCCAAATTTAGAAGAGGTGTTTTATCCAAATGGAGCATTACAAAATCCTCCGATAATATTTAGTAATAACCCTTTAGTAACAAGATTTACTTTTGCTTTAAATAACACTAATGTTAATGATGCAAATTCGCTTTTAATAGAGTTTGAAAGTTACAATACATACAATGGAAGAATAGACTTTGTTAATCTTGGTGCGGGTGGTGTAACTCCTACTCTTGGAGTAAGTGGAAGTGCGTATGATTCACTAATCAGTAGAGGTTGGACTATACTAAGTAATGTTCCCGCATAAAAAAAAGGAATACCGAAGTATTCCTTTTAATCCTTTTAAATTTGTTTCGGTAAAACCCTAACTATCAGAAGCGTTGTTTTCATCCAATTCCAAAGATAGTATAATTTATTAAGTTATTTTTTTTAGTGCGTGATTAAATAGAAAATTAAATAATTTATCAGATTCATTGGAGGTCTGAAAAATACTTACTTTATTGTTTTTAGTGTTTTCTAGCCTAAACTTATTACCTCCTTTAAGTTTATTTTCTATCGTTAGTTTGTAAATTCCTTTCATATTAATAGTATATTTCTTTTTTAGTTCCCACATAGCTTTTAGTAGCAATAGGAATATGACCATCTCTAGGTAAAGAACCCGTAGCCATAAACTCAAAATAGTTACCTAAATCCATAGGTAGAGTTGGTACAAATCCAATATTATCAAAGTGTTGTGCCTTGAACTGTAATCCGCATAAATTTTTACCCTTATACTCGTTATAGCCTTTTAGGAACGATTGACTTATTTTTTTAATTACCATTTCTGTTATTTTTGTTTCTATTTACAATTATCATATATTCAGAATGTTCTAGCCAACCACTTTGAGTTTGGTCTTTACCGACCCATATATGTTTTACTTTGTTTTTTATTTTACTAGATTCGCCAACAACTAAAGTTTCCACACGCATATCCACTATATCACTTTGCTTCATTGTTTTACCAATCTTATCATTGAACGCTTGGAGCATTTCAATAGCTTGTTTACGTGATTCAGCTTCCATTACTAAGGGTTTTTCAAGTTGTTTAGTATAAAACTTATACAACATTATCTTGTGTGCTTTCATTGTAGTTCATTGAAGTTTCTATTAACTCTCTTTTTAAAATAAGCACTATTATAGAAGTGCCAATTTCGTGTTTTGGAGCATATTTTTTCTCAAAATTATCTATCATTATGCCAATATACCTAAAGTGAAGAAAGTTGTTATTAGGGTTTTTTATTGTTGCAAATAATTTTTTAAAATCTAATACGATTTGTTCCATAAATTTCTATATTTGAGTACGCTTTGATTGTGTCTTATGCGTAGTGTTGTTTCTTGTAGACAATAAAAGGGGTTAACTTAGTTGTTGACCCTTTTTTATTTACCTACCTTAAATGCAAAAGGTGTTCCAATTTTTTTCTGCTTAGAATAATGCGAGAGTGCATTGAATGTTTCTAAAGCTTTCAGCCTACCTTTTACGCACGGTAAAGCTTTAAAGAACCAATAGAAGTTATAGTCTTCATCTACTAATCCAAATTTATAGTAATTCCCACTTTGCACTTTAAAGATGTTGCTTTCTTTAAGGATAATGAAATTGATTCCCCTTTCAGTAAAGGAGTTGGTTTCATATTCTTTTTCCATTTCTTTTTCCGAGAAAGGAGTTAAGATTAAATCTTCCATAAAGTTATATTTAAAAAGTTAATTCTTGATTACAAGCAAATATACGAAATAATAATTGTTTTTAAAAATAAAAGGGAATATAAATTAATATACTCCCTTATGAATAAACATATACTGTAAGTCTAATACTCTAAGTGCTTGTATGTAAGGTTGTTTTTGTCAAAATAATCACACACTATTTTCTTATTCTCTTCTGTATCGTGATAGTAGATTCCGTCTGTCTTCCAACAGAAAAAATCATCTCCTAACAGTTGCGAAAGTTCAAACATATAATTGTAGCAAGTCCAACGAATGTAGGTGTAAACTTTCCTTGTTCCTATATCCTTGGTTTGTGTTACTATTTCTTTTGTAGGTTCTCCTTCCGAATGAAAGTTAAAACGCTTTTCACGACCTAAAATTGATATTGTCGATTGTATTAATGCTTTAGAGTTTGCATCTAAACCCGAATGATACGTTTTCTCACTAATAATACCCTTTATAAAAGCAATTCTCCAATAAGCGTGATTAACATCCGTTCCCGCTAAAGGTTTAGTATCTAAGTCATAATCATAGTTGTATTCAACCGATTTGTTCTTAGGTGGCATAATTAAAGCATTTTTCTCAAGCCATTTCAAAGTTTGGTTTTTCACTACTTTAAAAAGCCATATTTTTCTTTTTGGAAACGTAGTAGTATCCATAGAGAAAACATATAGCATACCATCAACTATTACCTCCGTACACATAGTTGTTTCCCGAATGTAGTAGTCGCATTTCCACCTTTTGATTTTCTCTAAAAAAACATCGGGTTTTTCATTGAAGTATTTTCTTTTTAAAACTTTCATATAACCCCTCCTTTTTCTAAATTATCATTTAATTTTTCAAAAGATTTGCTAAATTGTTTTTTGGTAATTAGACCATCTTTTAGTAGTTCCTTTAATTCCTTAACCGCACCTCTAAATTGCTTAATCCTCTCCGTTTTAAAGTCTGTATCAACAGTAGGAGTGGTTGGTGGTGTGGTTGTTGTGCTTTGCGCAGTAGGTGTTGTATCGTCTGATGGGTCAACTACTGTTTTGCTTGGTATTTTTGTTTTACGTACATTCAACCTTGCATCTACTTTTTTAGCCTTTCTCTTACGACTGCTTTCAGCAAGTAGCTTACGCTCTAAACGTGATTGATTTTCGTCCTCACTTAGAGTTACTCTTTTATTTACTCGTCTGCTAATCTCTTCGGGTGTTTGAGTATCTTCAAAGAAAAATTGAATAAAATAGTTACAATTAGAGTAATTATCTACCCTACCTTTCACTAACATTCTTTCCCCACTTACCATACCCTCAAGAGCAGAAGATGAATCAAAATGTTCTCTAATTTTAGTTGTAAATTCCCCCTTACCTAATCCAAGTTCCTTAACCTTTACAACTCCCGTATCGAAGTCATTTAGCTTAACTTGAACCTTTAGATTTGGCTCAAAAGCCATTACGACTTGCTCAATATCCCACACCTCCATAAGTACAATATCCCCACTAACTACTTTAAAAACAGAAGCACAACTATCTTTGGCTTTATTAGTTCCACCGTTAATAGCATTTTCAATATTTTTGGCAGTAAGCTTAGATAATGGTTTATCTTTAAATTGCGGAAAAAGGTTTGCAGAAGTCCATCTTTGAATGATGTTCCAATTGCTCCCCGATTTTTTAGGTGTATTTGATATGATGTAGTCTAAAACATCACTATCTTTATCTGCAATCTTCTTGACTGCTGATGCAAGTTTTATAAACTTAGTAAAATTGTTTTGAATTTTTTTAGCCACTTTGAATAATTTAGTTGTACAAATATAGATAAAAAACCTATCTTTGTAAGGAATATTTTAGTTAAAACAAAAGGTCGGGTGGATTTGATTACACACTTTACACCCTTAATTCAGCCCCTTCCTGGTTAGTTGGGGCTTTCCTTTTACCTAAAGAGTAGACAAAATAATTGCAATTATCTTCATTTCTCTACTTTTAGTTGTAAATAAAACACCTACATAATTTTTATTACGTAAAATAATATTCCATTTTTGTTTTTAAACGTAATATAATATCACTATGAATAAAAAAAATATGTTAATTGGTGCGGGTGTTCTCGTTGCCATATATTTAGTTACTAAGAGAAAAACTGTTCTTAATGTTTCTGTTAATGAAGAATCTCCAAAAGAAGAATTATCTGATAAAGATAAAAATACTTTGTTTACTGCGACTTTAGGGTATCGTGGTGGTGCAAGACCAACACAAAGTATTTTGAATAAGTCAAAAGAAAACGTAGCAGAGGCTCTTGCTAAAGTTAAGTTTTTAGGTTTAGAGGCTGAACTTAGTACTTGGAAGAAAGAAAATTATAGTCGTGCGAAACCACTTATACCAATGATGAAGCGTGTAGATTCCTTTAATGATGTTACTAACTTCGGAATGGGTATGAGCAGAATGGAACAAGCGGTATAAAGGTAAATAATAATTTAAAATATATTATAATGAGTTCAATGTCATACAAATCTTTAGGTACTATAAAAGTAGTTGCCTTAAAGGATTTAAGTAAATTAGATGTAAAGAAAGGACAACAATTTGAGGTAAATTCTTATCTGCTATCAACTAGTAGTAGGGGTGGTCAAGAACAAACTAGTGTAAAGTATTTTTATAACCCAAGTAAAGCGGGTAAAAGTGCGATGGCTTCAAATTTTGGATTAAAAATCAAGGCAGTAAAAAAGCCTCAAATGAGTATTCCTTCGGGAATGGGTCAATACCAAAGACCAAACGGTACAGAGTTGTATATGGATTCAGATATATCTTTAACCCTAACTAGTACGGTTGAAGACGATGTTAAAGAAGTTGTTGAAACTACTAAAGACGTTGTTAAAGGAAATGCAAAGAAGAGTACTTACTTAAAGTACGCTTTATTTTTAGTTGTGGGTTATTTAGCTTACAAAAAAATCAAAAAGTAAAATTATGTCGAAACCAATTAATACAGACGAGTGGAGTGGAAAAGTGCATAGCAAAGCCGAAGCGAATACGGACGATTGGAGCGCATTAACAAATCAAGCATACGCAGTTGACACGAAAAGCTTAAAGTTGAATAAAGAAACTAAGGATGCTCTAAGCAAAAAAGCGATGAACATTCAAAGACTTAAAGACGAACTTGGCGGTTTGGTTGAGAAAGGTGTTATAACCGTAGAAGATGCTGAAAAGAAAGTTGCCTCTGCAATTAAGCAAGAGTACATTGCGAGTACACAATCTGTAAAAGCAAAACTTGAGCGTAGCGGATTTTTAAAGCCTTTAATGGCGGGTGCGGTAATTCTTGGAGGATATTATATTTATAAAAAGTTAATTGTATTGAAATAATATATATGCCAAACTTCGGAGGTAATTTTATGAATATAGATTACGCTAAGATTCGAGAGAATATTGCACGATTTAATAAAGAAAACGCTGAAACTAGAGTTAAAGAACTGAACGACCTTAATTTAGGAGATACATTTGATGGAGCAAGTGTATCTTCTCTTTATGGCGATAATTCGTATGAAGCAATACCAAATGATACTACAACATCAAATAGTAGTTTTGGGAGGCTAGACTTTGGAGGAATGGATTTTGGTTTTAAAAAATTAGTTTTTGGTAATCTAAACATAGGTAAAGGTTCTATAAATATTAGTGATGATTCAATCAAGGCACTAAAGAGTGAGGATTTTAATATGACCCCTAATCTAAACCTTACTCATTTAAAAATAAAACTACTTTTGATGCGCTTTAAATACGTGATAGGTGGATTAGTAATCGTGGGTGGGTACTTTGCTTACAAAAAGTTTAAAAAATAATATATGGTATCAGAACAAAATACAATAGAGAGTGTAGGTTTTCAAAAAAATTCATTTAGTAATATGGGTGGAGATGCAAGAGAGCGTATGGAAATGAGAAAAGCATTTCGCATAAAAGACGATAAAAGAAAAAAGGTTATTCAAGACAAGTTGGATGTAACCAATAAAGCGGACTTAAATCTTGGAACCGATATGAAAGATGTTTCTCAACAAACAACTATGAGAACAGAGGATTTTCAAGATGAAAACAAAAACGGTACAGATGATAGGGATGAACCAACTCGTAGTTCGTGGGCTGATGGTTTGAATAAAAAACTAATGTACGGTGGTATTGGATTATCCGTAATTGTAGCAAGTGTTTTAATTTACAAAAAATTTAAAAAATAGAAGTTATGAATAAAAAGACAATTTTATGGTCAGTTGGCGGTGTACTTACCGCAGTTTTAGGATATTTAGTTTACAAAAAAATTACTTCTCCTACTTTGTTTGGTAAAGGAATCGAAGTGGTAGAGCCAAGTGATAGGGTTCTTATTGACCCAAGCCTTATTCAAACGGGAGCAAGTAGTGGCAATTTTCCCTTAAAAATGGGAAGTAGAGGTAATGAGGTAAAGAAGCTTCAAGCTTGGTTAAACAAAATGAATGGGGAAACGTTAGTTACAGATGGTATATTTGGTAGATTGACCCAAAGTGCGGTTAAGAGAAATCAAAATCCTATTTCTAACTTTAGAAAATCATATCCAAAAGCAGTTTACGGACAAGTTGGTAGTGATTTTTTCAAAAACGTTTAAAACACGATGGGTAAAAAAAACCTTTTATACTTTGGACTAGGCACACTTATCGGTGTGTCCGTTCTTGTTTTAGCAATGCGTAGGATTCTAGTAAAATATAGAGTTGTTCGTTTAGCTAAGAATGAATGGAAAGGTTGGGGTCAACCAACTGTTGATATAAACGGAAATCAAACCGTAAGAGGTGGCTTTGAAGCAAATGACGGATACTCTCAAAGAGTAGCTAGATATTGGAAAGAGGGTACTAATTTGAACTATGACGGTAATGATAGAGATATTCCTTGGTCAGCTAGTTTCATATCTTGGATATACAAGATGGGTGGTTCAAAAGATAGATTCAAATACAATGCTTCACACTCAAAATACATTACTGATAGTATTAAGAATCGAAAGCAAGGTGTTTTAGATGCTCCATTTGTGGGATATAGAATTAATGAAGTTTCTCCCGAAGTAGGAGATATGGTATGTTATTCTAGGCAGTCTAATGTTGATTACGATACAACGGGTGGATATAAGTCGCATTGTGATATTGTCGTTGCAAAAAGTAAAAACAAAATTGAGGTTATCGGAGGAAATGTAAACCAATCCGTAACAAAGAAAGTACTCGAAACCGATTCTAAAGGAATGGTAGTAGATAATAGAAATGATTGGTTCACAGTAATTAAAACCAATATATAGTTTTAGTCAGAGTTTTTTTTATTTAGCTTTCCTCCCTAGAAATAGGGAGGTTTTTTTTATCTAGTAATCATCCATATCGCTTAAATCCAAATCATTATACATTTCTGAAATCCAAGCATATTCTTCTTTTGCATCAAAGCTAGGGCAGTCTTTACTTGCGAAATCTCTATGTCCGTAAATTTTAGCTTTTGGGTTTAGGTTTTTGAAATAACTTAACATATCCAATAATGCTTCTTGTTGGTCAGTAGTTCTAGTATCCTTAGAAACCCATTTTCCCTTTACTTGTTTCTTCTCTACACCGCCAATGTAACATATACCTATACTGTTCTCGTTATGACCTCTAGTGTGCGCTCCTTGGATGTGTAAAGGACGACCCGTTTGAACACTTCCATCTCGGTCAATTACTATATGGTATCCTATGTCGCTCCAACCATTCCCTTCAACGTGCCATTTCCTAATCTCTTCAACCGTTACATCCCTACCTTCGGGAGTTGCTGAACAATGTATAATAATCTTTTCTATGTTTTTCATTACTGTATGTTTTCAAAAATGTTCTTAATTAATGCTCTAAATAGAAATATAGTAATAGCCATAAGGATTATGTGTGCCAAAAGGGAGTTCCAATTATCATTATTGTTGTTGTTCTCGTTATTGCTATTTATTTTCATATATAAATTTTAAGGCATTAAGAATCAAAGCTACAAAAAAAGGGGCTAAAAGCCCCTAATATTATTTTAAAACATAAAAATTAACCTTTAGGCTAATATAATATATTTTGCGTATGGTTTGTTTTCACTTTCAGTTCGCATCCTAAGTGTGTCTATGTCAATACCTTTCTCATTCTTTAGAATAAATATAATAGCAGATAAACGAGTAATACGGTATAGCTGAATTGCCTCCCAAGATGTCAATGAACCGTGTATTTCCAAGTGCATTTTAACAATTTGCCATTGGCTTAACACTTTTTTCTTATTAACTACCTTATCCTTATGGATGGGTTTTTTATCAAAAACAATGGGGTCTAGTTTTCTAATCTTAGATTTGGAATCGCTAGATACCTCTTCTCCTTTTGTAAAATCAACTTCATCGTTTTGGAATAAATCCTTTAAAAATGTTAAAATGCTCATAGTTCTAATGTTTAATTATTGGTGTGTAATATTTAAGTTCAATTTTTGAAATCTTCTTTAGTAATTCAATAGAATCTGCATTTATAGCAGTAGTTGGTTTTCCAAAGTACTCAACTATGGATTCAACGCAATCCCTATACTCTTTTGCACATACAATTGCTTTAGCGTGTTCCTCTTGGTCTAAATGACCATATACAACACAAACAACTTGCTCTTTTTCGTCCAAAATGGTAAATGGCTTGTGCGCCATCTCGTTTACTTTTATGCTCCACTTATTTTTTAACATATTATTTTTTTAAAAATGAATCGTATTCTGAAATTATTTCCAATACTTCGTTTGCACTAATGCGTAACGCTTTTACCCCGTTAAACTTAGGGTCGGAATCGAATAAAGTAAACTTATCGGTTTCTTTAACAATATCCACATAACCGTACTCCCTTTTTCGAGCGTACATAGAGTTTAGAATGGAAATCCATTCGGTTTTCAAAACAACTCTTGATTCATTTAATAAAGACATAATTTTAATAGTTTTATGATTACAAAGCAAACATACATAAATTATTTTACAAAACAAGAATTATTACTAGAAACAATTAAAATAACTTCTCTTGTTGTGGACGATAACCCAAATCGTGCTTAACATCATCTGCTAACTATCTTCTCTCCTTGTAGAGCGTACCTCTTAACTCCTTGTGAGCCACTTGCACTAAACAACGTGATACTCATTTTTCATAGGTTCAATTTATTGAATGGAGGATATAAGTAGTTATGCCACAATTATTTGCCTAGAAATTTATCTACTCTTTTGTAAATATCTTCATTGCTCTCGTATCTATTTTCATTTATAAATCTTCTTTCATAAGCAAATAACAGTTCACGGTGTTGGCTAACACCGTATAAAGAAAATGCTTTATTCATACCTTCTATAACACCTGTAAGCCTTTGGTTTTCTTTTTCAAGGGTTTGCACTTTATTTAAAACACTTTCCCATTCTTTGTCTGTAATCGTATATTTTTTCATTGTTTAATTATTTAAGTTATTATTTTGTCGCACTTTCCTTATACCATACGTTGTATGCAATTAAAAAAGACATACAACAACGTGCAAAATTAATAGCTAATATTTCTGCTTACCACTAATTTCGTTTATCAATTCCTTTAATAATTTACCTTGTTGTACTTGGTTTTTTGCTTGTATCATTTGGTTACGTGCTATACCCCAAAGAATCCATAAGGCTATCAACCCAATTATTAAATATGCTATCTCCATTTTATTATTTTTTTAGTTATTAATCCGCTACTAATCTTACACAAATCGTTGTGCTTAATACGGCATACTAATAAAGGTATGGGTGCAAAGTTTGCAAACTATCTTTTTTTACTTCTTCCCAAATTATTTGATTATCCCAAGTAGAAGGCACAAACACTTGTTTACAGTATAATTTAATTCCTGTTTTTCTAAGTTCAGCTATTACGTCTTCCATTTCTTCATCACTCATATTGTTTGCACCTTTTATGTTCTTACTTACAAAGTCAGCGACTTGCAAACTCTCAGGTTGTTCGCATACATAACAACGGATTTGTTTATCCGAGCAAGAAAAAAGCACTAAGCACAACAATGTATAAAGTGCATAGCGAGTAAGCGTTTTAATTAAGTTCATTTTGTATCTATTTAAGTTGTTTATAATTCAATATTTCGTGCTGTTTAGGTCGCTACGACACCTTATACTAAACGTTAGCCACAATTATTTTGTTGGCATAGTTTATTTTTACAAACTCTTTGGCTGTTTATATCTGTTTCTACTATTAATTGTCTTTTATTACCGCAACCACCACAAAACAAAAGTTCACGTTGTTGGCTAACACCAGATAAAATTAATTGCTCAATCCTTTCTTCTAAAACAATTATATACTTTTGAGTTCTTATTGGTATATTGGCTTTATCCTTATCCGAATAATA
>Ga0307996_1000055_pt1 | contig 30706 bp, 27 predicted proteins | sample Davwhametageno35_FD_203143 | JGI IMG/M metagenome (GOLD analysis project Ga0307996, IMG submission 203143) | Marine microbial communities from Davis Island wharf, Antarctic Ocean - #35 | ecosystem: Environmental > Aquatic > Marine > Unclassified | place: Antarctic Ocean: Davis Island wharf...
TCACAGCTATTATGTAGCTTTTAAAGTAAATCCAAAAATGAAGAATTTTATTACCAAGTATGAATATTTCACTATTACACCAAAAAATTATTCTACTCTATTTCAGAATAAAGACTTGAAAAAATACCAAGAGTTTTACAACATCAATTACTTATAAGAATGAGCCCTCATTGTGGAGAGTTTTTTTTGAAAAACTCCTCTGATATGAATAGAATTAAGAGTTATAGTTGCAAACCAATCCTCCATTATATGCAGAAGATAAATTATTTAATTGTTCTAGTATTAATCATATTTCTGATTTCTTGTTCGGAAAAAAGTAAATTGAATGTAGATGTTTCTAATCAAGAAATAGACCTTTCAATTTCACGGTTAGATAAAGAGTTATTTGAAGCCGATTTGTATAAATTAAGAGAATTAAATTCTAAATGGGTAAATGATTATGGGTATTTATACGAAACTTTCATTTCTCAAATGATGAATATGGGACTTCCACAAGACCCAATGATTACTTACAGGTTAGAGAAATTTTTAACAGATTCTACTGTCAATTTTATAAAACAAGAATTGGATAAATCATATTCCGATTTTAGTTCTTATGAACAGGAGTTAGAAGATGCTTTTAAGCATTACTCCTATTATTTTCCTGAGAAAACGATTCCAAAAATTGTAACTTTTTATTCTAATTTTAGCGGAGCAAAATCATTTCCTTATGCCGATACTTTAGGAATAGGATTGGATATGTTTATTGGAAGAAATAGTGATGTAGTAAAGTTTCTGCCAGGCGACAAATATTTTCAATATGGGAAAGAGGATATGGATCCAGAGAACATGGTTTCAGAATCGGTTAAAAGCTGGATTTACTATAATTTTTCTGATCGAATGGAATTTATAAATAATTCTAATTATGCGTTACGCAAAGATTTTCTTTCTTCTATTATTTACCATGGAAAAATGATGTTAGTGTTAGACGCTATGATGCCAAGAAAATCTATTGCTACTAAATTTCAATACACCCAAGTAGAAATGGAATGGTGTGAAAGAAGTGAGAAACAATTGTATGAGAACTTGATTGAATTTAAGCTCATATACTCTAAAAGCGGCAAAGAAATAGCCTCTTATATCAATCCAGGGAGTTTTACTCCAGGATTGCCTCCAGAGTCACCAGGAGGAATAGGTAAATGGATTGGTTACCGAATGGTAAAGCAATACTACGAAGAAAATGACATCCCACTTCAAGAATTGCTTACAGCTAAAGGGGATGAAAGGAAGATATTGAGTTTTTATAGCTTGTAATGATTTCTACTCTCTACTTTAATCCATATTCCTTTATCTTGCGGTAAAGTGTTCTTTCAGAAATCCCTAATTCATTAGCCGCATACTTTCTTTTTCCTCTGTGTTTGTCAAGTGCTTTGGTTATCATTTCCTTCTCTTTTTCTTCCAAAGAAAGAATTTCTTCCACTTCTTCGTGTTCATGCATTTGCTGAGATTGGTAAGAAATCGAAGGTTTTGAAGAATAATTACTATTGTAATTTTCCTTCACATCCTTGTTCATTTTATTGATGATTTCAATGTCATTTTCTGGAAAATCTGTGTTTACATCTCCATTGCTTTGAACAAGATCTACAATAATTTTTTTCAATTCTGTAATGTCTTTCTTCATATCAAAAAGCACTTTATGCAAAATATCTCTTTCACTCATTCCAGAGTGTGATTCCCCATCATTAGGCAACAAAACAGGTAAATTATTTTGGTAAACAGCCGGTAAATAAGTTGCCAATTTATCGGCATTTATCTCTCTTTTGTTTTCAATAACAGAGATTTGTTCCGTGATATTTTTTAATTGTCTAATGTTTCCCTTCCAGTCGTAATGTACTAGCATTTCTTTAGCTTCTGGGGTCAAGCTAATGGTTGGCATTCTATATTTCTCTGCAAAATCCGAAGCAAATTTCCTGAATAACAAATGAATGTCGTCCCTTCTTTCTCTCAATGGAGGTAATTTAATTGGAACAGTACTCAATCTATAATACAAATCCTCTCTAAATTTCCCTTTTTGAATCGCCTCTTCCAATTTTGCATTGGTAGCAGCAATAACTCTCACATCTGTTTTTTGAACTTTAGAAGAACCTACTTTAAAAAACTCTCCGGCTTCCAAAACCCTCAGTAATCTGGCCTGTGTAGAAAGAGGTAATTCTCCTAATTCATCCAAAAATATAGTTCCTCCGTCTGCTTGCTCAAAATATCCCTTTCGTTTTTCGTGTGCCCCAGTAAATGAACCTTTTTCATGTCCAAACAACTCAGAATCTATTGTTCCTTCGGGAATCGCTCCACAGTTTACTGCAATGTATTCGGCATGTTTTCTTTTACTGTATTGATGAATTAATTGTGGAATCGTTTCTTTCCCTGTTCCACTTTCACCAGTTATTAATACCGAAATATCTGTAGGAGCAACCTGCATGCCAACTTCAAGAGCTCGGTTAAGCCCAATTGAATTTCCTATTATTCCAAACCTTTGTTTTACTGATTGTAAATCCATTCTATTAAATTAATTCGCCTCTCATAGAAGCTTTTGTGCAACTTGTAATTTTCACGTTCACGTATTCTCCAACCTTGTGATTTCCTTTAGGAAATATAATCGAAGAGCTATGTTCATTCCTTCCCATATACTCTTCGTCCGATTTTTTTGATACTTTTTCAATCAAAACTTCAAATTCCTTTCCTATTTGTTTCTCAAAATAAGCTAATTGATTTTCATGTTGTACCTTAATTATTTCGGTTAACCTTCTTTGTTTTATTTCTTCTGGAATATCATCTTCGTATTTTCTTTCGGCCAGTGTTTTTGGTCTTTCCGAGTATTTATACATAAAGGCAGCTGAGAATTTTACTTCTTTTATCAAACTCAAAGTGTCTTGATGCTGCTCTTCCGTTTCTCCACAAAATCCGGTAATAATATCCGTAGAAATTGTAGCATTGGGTAAGATTCTATGTATTGCAGCAATTCTATTCAAATACCATTCTCGGGTATATCCTCGATTCATTTTTTTAAGCAAATCACTATTTCCTGATTGAACAGGAAGGTGAATGTAATTACAAATATTAGCGTGTTTCGCAATAGTTTCAATTACATCATTACCCATATCTTTTGGATGCGAAGTAGAAAATCTAACTCTCATTAATGGACTAACCAAAGCCACCATTTCCATCAATTGTGCAAAGTTGGTAGTTGGGATTGTCTCGTCTTTTATTTCACCTTTAGAACTCATGTTCCATCTGTAACTATCTACATTTTGTCCCAAAAGAGTTACTTCTCTGTACCCTCTTTCATATAAATCTCTTGCTTCGGCAACTATTGTTAAAGGATTTCTACTTCTTTCTCTACCTCTAGTAAAAGGAACTACACAAAAAGAACACATATTATCGCAACCCCTTGTGATTGATACAAAAGCAGTAACACCTGTATTATCTAATCTCACAGGAGAAATATCAGCATAAGTTTCTTCTCTAGAAAGCAATACATTTACAGATTTTTGACCTCCTTCTGTTATCTGTAATAAATTAGGTAAATCACGGTAAGCATCAGGGCCTACAACCAAGTCAACTAATTTTTCTTCTTCCAATAAAGCAGTTTTTAATCGTTCTGCCATGCATCCCAAAACTCCAACCATCAGGCTAGGTTTTGCTTTTTTCATTTTTTTGAAAGTGGTTAGCCTTTTTCTTACTGTCTGTTCAGCCTTGTCTCTAATTGAGCAGGTATTCAAGAGAATTAAGTCCGATTCTTCTATATTTCTTGTCGTAGAATATCCATTTTTACTCAGTATAGAAGCAACCACTTCACTGTCCGAAAAATTCATAGCACACCCATAACTTTCTAAATACAGTTTTTTACTGTTTTTGGCAGTATTTGTATCAAGAATTAAAGCCTCTCCCTGCTTGCTTTCGTCTATTTTCTTTTCTGTTGTTTGCATTTACTCTAATCTATTCAATTTCTATGCAAAGATAAAATAAACTGACATAATTGCAGTGTTTCGCAAAGAGAATTGTATTTAATTCTTTTCAAAAGGATTCTCCTTTTCTTCTCGTCCAAATAAAAAAAGAGGTTAGTTTTACCTCTAATCATTCAAATTGACCATTGGCAATAATTGTTTAATTCATCAGGTGTTAATTTTGTAAAATTGGATAATAAAAAATATAGAATCATGAAAAAGTTAAGTTTAATAGTGCTAAGTTTTATATGTGTCACTTCATTTTCTCAAAATAAGGAAGGTCAAATTACATACATTGAAAGTTTAGATATGACAGAAAAAATTGAAGAAATGAATGAGGGAATGGATAGCCTAAAAAAGTCTAACCCTGAGCGTGCTGCCATGATGGGTGGAAGAACAAAATACATTGAGGAGTTCATGAAAAGTTTTGAGAGAACAGAAACTGTCTTGTACTTCAAAAATAACGAAACTATTTACAAAGAAAAATCAGCAGAACTTACAGAAGGTGAAGTTAATCAAGAGGCTAATTATATGATGGCTTTTAAGCCAAAAGCAGATATTATTTATTACAATAAGAAGGAAAATAAAAACTACATTCAAAAAGACTTTATGGGGAGTGAATTTCTTGTAAAGCAACCATTAATAGATTACAAATGGAAAATTGTAATGGAGCAAAAAATGATAAAGGGATATCCTTGTATGAAGGCTCAAAAAGAAGATTCATTGTATGTAGTTGAAGCTTGGTTCTCGTCTCAAATCCCAGTTTCTTCTGGGCCAAAAGGATTGTATGGATTGCCAGGAATGATTTTAGAAGCAAAATTCATCAAAATCAAAAAGGAAGGAGAAGTGAAGAAAAAAGGACGAAAAATGATGATGATGCAAGATTTTGCAATGGATGTTATAATTACTGCAGACGTAATAGAAATAAAAGAAGTGAATGATAGAATGGTGAGAGCACCCAGTAAGGGAACAGAAGTGAAAAGTGAGCAAGCTTACAATAAGCTGATAAAAGAGAGGGTGAAAAAATGGCAAAAAGGGGGAGGTCGAGGAAGAGGAGGCAAAGGGAGATAGTCACCTATTTTATTAGTTAAAATATACTTTATGAAAACATTAGTTTTATCCATCATAATTAGTTTTTCTTTTTTTGGTGCAATTAGCCAAGATTTAAATTCCTATACAATTCAAGGTTCGGTTGTGGACTCTATAAACACACCTTTACCCTATACCACTGTGGTCATTTTATCGGATAAAGATTCGTCCTTAATCAATTATGCAGTTTCCAATGGAATAGGAGATTTTGAAATTAAAAATGTAAAACCCAATTCTTACACTCTACAGCTGTCTTTTATGGGCTACCGAACTTTTAGTAAAAAAATTGAGGTGGGAGGAGCAAATGAAATTATCGATTTAGATATTTTAAAACTATCCAATAACGATAAATATTTGAAAGAGGTCTCAATAGAAGGGGAATATATTCCTATTGTTTTTAGAAATGATACCGTGGAATATAATGCGAGTTCCTTCAAAACTCAAAAAGGGGCAAATGTAGAAAAGCTATTAGAGAAAATGCCTGGAATTGAGGTAGATTCTGACGGGGAGATAACTGCTCATGGTGAAGTGGTAAATAAAATTTATGTCGATGGGAAGGAGTTTTTTGGAGATGATCCAAAAATTGCAACTAAGAATATTCCTGCTGATGCAATTGATAAGGTTCAGGTTTTTGATAAGAAATCTGAATTAGCTGAATTTACAGGTATAGATGATGGGGAGACGAGTAGAACGATAAATATTACCTTGAAAAAAGACAGAAAAAAAGGATTGTTTGGAGAAGTCAGTGCTGGAGGGGGTCTTGAAAATAGATACAAAGGAAAATTAAATTTGAATAGATTTTCTCAAAAGGCACAATTTACCACTTTAGTAATGGCAAATAATGTGAATGAACAAGGTTTTTCTTACAGAGATTATTTCAACTTTATGGGAGGGATTAGTAATGTAATGAAAACAGGAAAATCTAATTTTGACCCTTCTTCAACTGGAGTTCCAATAAATGTTCCTGGAGTAAATAACGGAATAGCTTCTTCTCTTGCTGGAGGAATAAATTACAACCAAGACATCGGAAAATCGACTCACATTATATCTTCTTTTTTCGTCAATAATTCTAATTCTGATATCAATAGAATAACAAATAGTGTGAATTACTTAGCTAACTCTTCTTTTAAATCAAACAATACAAATGATCAAAATCAAGATTTACAAAATTACAGATTGAATGCTAAATTACAACATGAATTTAATGCTCAAAACAGATTGGATTTAAGTTTAGTTGGAATTTATACCGCATCCAAAACGAACGAGATATCCAATGAGAACCAATTGTTTTCTGATGCTACAAATAACACCTCTACTAGTAGCTCATATGCTACCGGAAATGGATTAAATACGACTCTCGGTATAGATTATAAGAAGAAATTTAATAAGTCAGGAAGGTCATTAAATTTTTTAGGAGATTTTTACTATTTGAATAATGTGAGTAAGACTCAATTAGAAACAGATAGAAGTATCAATTTAAGAGATGGCTCTAATATTAACCAAGATCAATCTCAATTGGTCAATAAATTCGAATATTATGGAAAAGTAGCTTATACTGAAAAGCTGACTAAAAAATCTTTTATTATTGCCGACTATAGTTATTACAATCAAGCACAAGAAAACAACAAAGACTTTTACGATTTGATTGCAGGAAATTCTGTTTTTAATCAAACCTTAAGTAATTTCTTTAAGAGTAATTACTACTACAACCAATTGGGTTTAAAATACAATTACAAGCTAGGAAAAAGCATGTTAGTTGCCGGAGTTGATGCACAAAAATCAGCACTTAAAGGGACAAGGGATGAAAACACAGAAAGCATAAATCAAAATTTTCAAGTTCTGTTACCAAATTTTAACTGGAGAAAGCGAAACGGAATGAAAACTAACATAAATTTAAGATACTCTACTGCATTTAATGAACCAACGATTAGTCAATTACAGCCAGTTTTTGACAACTCTAATCCATTAAATATATACACAGGAAATCCTAATTTGAAACCAGAATATTCTCATAACATGGGTTTTAATTGGTTTAAGTATGATGCTTTTTCCGAAAGACAAACTGGAGTTAGCTTGAATGCGTATGCAGTGAATAACGACATAACTAACGCGCGTTATTTTGATTCGATTAGTAAATTACAAACGACAACCCCTCAAAATACTCAAGATAATTTAGGCGTAAATACTAATTTGAGATATAGCTTCAAGGTTTCTAAAATAAAGACTAAGTTTAGAACAGGTTTAAGTTTTGGTGTAAACCAAGGTTATAATTTAATAGATAACCAAGAAAACAGATCATTAACTTACAATTACGGAGGGTCAATTTCGTTAAGAAACACCAACGATAAAATTGTAAGAGCCTTGTTAGAAATAAGTTCAAGCGCCAATTTAAATCAAATAGGAATAAGTGATCAGGTTAGTTCAATGTACATCAACACCAAGATTGTGGGAGAAATAGACGTGGAATTAAAAAAGGATTGGGAATTTGGAATTACAGGTACTCAAAATATTTATTCAGGAAAATCTTTAGCGGTCGCTAAAAACTTTTTTATTCTTGATGCATTTGTTGCTAAAACAATATTTAAAAACAAAAAAGGATACTTGCGATTATCTATCTATGATGCTCTTAATCAGAGGACTGGAATCTCGAACTACGGACAGGCAAACTATCTAACAGAGTCAAGTGTAAACGTCCTAAAACGATACGGATTATTGACCTTTACTTACAAAATTATTAAAATTTAGTAGGTGGAAAGAGATTAAAATGTCCTCTATTTTAATTTTCATTTGGAATAGTACTTAAAAAGTCCTTAGTTTTGTGGTTATTAAATGGAGTACATCTTCATTTAAATTAGTTCAAATAATTCCTTCACTTTAAGTGAATAAAATAGAATACTATATGTCAAAAAACTTAGTCATAGTTGAGTCACCTGCCAAAGCAAAAACCATTGAAGGTTATTTAGGAAAAGGATTTACGGTAAAATCTAGTTTTGGTCACGTGAGAGATATTCCAAAAAAAGGAATGGGAATTGACATCGAAAATGATTTTAATCCTAACTATGAAGTTTCTGAAGACAAGAAAAAAGTAGTAGCAGAATTAATAAAATTGACAAAAGCATCAGACATTGTGTGGCTTGCGACTGATGAGGATCGAGAAGGAGAAGCTATTTCATGGCATTTATACGAAACTTTAGGTCTTGATAAAAAAGAAACCAAAAGAATCACATTCAATGAGATTACAAAAACTGCGGTTCAAAACGCAATTGAAAATCCAAGAGAAATAAATATTGACTTAGTAAATGCTCAGCAAGCAAGAAGAGTATTGGATAGACTGGTAGGATTTGAATTATCTCCTGTACTTTGGAAAAAAATTAAACCGTCATTATCTGCAGGGAGAGTTCAGTCTGTAACTGTAAGATTAATTGTAGAAAGAGAAAGAGAAATAAGAGGGTTTGAATCTTCTGCAGCTTATAAAGTAAAGGCAGAATTTGTATTGGATGGAACTGTAATCAAATCAGATTTAGGTAAAACTTTCAAAACAGAAGAAGAAACATTAATTTTTTTAAATCAATGTAAAGACTCTGATTTTAAGATTGATGACATTCAGAAAAAACCAGTAAAAAAATCCCCAGCACCTCCATTTACAACTTCTACACTGCAACAAGAAGCAAGTAGAAAGTTAGGATATTCGGTAAGTAGGACAATGAGTGTTGCTCAAAAACTGTATGAAGCAGGGAGAATAACTTACATGAGAACAGATTCTATTAACTTGTCTCAAACAGCAAGAAATGGAGCGAAAGCAGAAATTGTAAAATCTTACGGAGATGATTTTTCTTTTCCAAGAGTATTTAAAACAAAAACAAAAGGAGCACAAGAAGCTCACGAAGCAATAAGACCCTCAAGTTTTGCTGTTCACTCTGCAGGAACAGATAGCAGTGAGAACAGACTGTATGAATTGATTTGGAAAAGAGCAATTGCCTCTCAAATGAGTGAAGCTTTATTAGAAAAAACGACAGTAAAAGTAGCAGGATCAAAAATTAGCGAGCTATTTACGGCAAGAGGAGAGATTATAAAATTTGAAGGATTTTTAAAAGTTTACTTGGAAGGGAAAGACGATGAAAACGAAGATTTGGAAAGCGAGAATGAAGGAATTTTTCCTCCAATGAATGTTGGAGATGCTGTTTCTAAAAAAATAATAGAAGCAACACAAAGGTATACAAGGCCACCCGCAAGATTCTCTGAAGCAGCTTTAGTTAAGAAACTAGAAGAGCTTGGAATTGGAAGACCTTCAACTTATGCGCCAACGATTACAACTGTGCAAAAAAGAGGGTATGTTTCTAAAGAAGAAATAGATTACAAATCAAGAAATTACGGTCAGTTAACTCTTAAGAATGGAAAAATAGAAACGAAAGAATTATCTGAAAACTTCGGAGGAGACAAGAATAAACTTCACCCAACTGATATTGGAACAGTTGTAAATGATTTTTTAGTAGAGAATTTCGATGGAATCCTAGATTATAACTTTACTGCATCCGTAGAAAAGGAATTTGATGATATTGCAGAAGGATTATTGAAATGGACTGACATGATTAAGAAATTTTATAATCCTTTTCATACAAAAGTAGAGCATACACTTGAGCATGGAGAAAGACAGTCAGGAGAAAGAGTCCTTGGAAAAACGGAAGAGGGAGAAGATATTTTAGTAAGAATAGGAAGATTTGGACCCATGGCACAAATTGGAAGAACTTTGGAGGATGAAGATGCTCCAAAACCTAAATTTTCTTCACTTCAACCTAATCAAAGTATTTCTACTATCAGCCTTGAGGAGGTAATTGATTTATTCAAATTACCAAAAGATTTAGGAATATACGAAGGAAGTGATGTGATAGTATCTAACGGAAGGTTTGGACCCTATATTAAGCATAACGAAAAATTTGTGTCTATACCAAAAGGAGAAGACCCAATGAACGTAGACTTAGCAAGAGCAACAGAATTAATTATTGAAAAAGAAAAAGCTGATGCGCCAATTTATGAATACGAAGGGTTACCAGTACAAAAAGGGAGTGGAAGATTTGGTCCTTTTATTAAATGGAATGAAATCTTTATTAATGTAAATAAAAAGTACGACCACGATAATTTATCGGATGAAGACATTGTGGAACTGATAGAAGTAAAGAAACAAAAAGAGATAGATAAAGTAATTCATAACTGGGAAGAAGAAGGAATAAGAGTAGAAAAAGCAAGATGGGGAAGGTTTAATGTTTTGAAAGGGAAAACCAAAATAGAATTGCCAAAAACGACTAAAGCAGAGGAATTAACTTTGGAAGAAGTAAAGGCAATGATTGAGAAAGCAAAACCAGCTAAGAAAAAAGCAAAGCCAAAAGCTAAGGCTAAAGCCAAACCAAAAGCTAAGAAAAAATAAGTATGGATTTTTCTATTTTTCTCACAACCCACAACCCAGATATTATAAATCAATATCAGCAAGGGGAAAACACACTGGGGTCAAAAGTTGAATTTCATCAAGGTAAATCAATAGAAAAAGAGTTTGATTTAGCAATTATTGGAGTCCAAGAATCTAGAGGAAGCTCAGTTGCTTCGGTAAAAGAAAGTCCAGATTATGTGAGAGAGCACTTGTATGGATTGTTTTCCGATAGTAAATCTAAAATAATTGATTTAGGAAATATTATTCAGGGTGAAACTTTGCATGATACTCTCTATGCTTTATCTGAAATGGTTCAAGAATTGGTAAAAAAAGATATCATTCCAGTTGTAATTGGCGGAAGTCAAGAACTTACGTTAGGAATTTACAAAGCCTATGAAAAACTAGAGCAAGTTGTAAACCTAACAACAATAGATAGAAAAATTGATTTTCAGCATATTAACGAAACCAACAACAACTCGTATTTAAAAGATATAATCCTTTCTCAGCCCAATTATTTGTTCAATTATTCAAATTTGGGAAGTCAAGCCTATTATCTCAATCCAGAGAATGTAAAATTGATGGATAAATTATATTTTGATAATACACGACTTGGAGACTTGCAAGCTGATATTTCTTTAGCTGAGCCAATATTGAGAAACACCAATATATTAAGTTTTGATTTGAATAGTATTCGTCAAAGCGAAGTGCCAGGAACAAGTTTTGCTTCTCCCAATGGATTTTTTGGAAATGAAGCCTGTCAACTATCTAGGTATGCTGGCATGAGTGACAAGATGAATGTAGTAGGCTTTTTTGAAATGACGCCAGAATATGATATTCATGGTCAAACTGCCCATTTGGTTGCACAAATGATTTGGTTTTTTATTGAAGGGTTTCAATTAAGAAAAAACGAAACACCTCTAACAAACAATAAGAACTACACCAAATATAAAGTAGTTTTGTCTGCTTCGGAAGAAGAATTGATATTTGTGAAAAGTGCAAAGTCAGACAGGTGGTGGATGAAGATTCCTTACCCTCCTTCTGGGCAAGTTAAATACCAAAGGTATCATCTAGTTCCGTGTTCCTACAAGGACTATAAGATTGCTCTAAAAGATGAAATGCCAGATCTTTGGATAAAAACATACAATAAAATTAATGTCAATTAGTTTCGGTTTCCCATTCTTCTTGTGATATAATTAAAAATACTTTAGTTTTTTAACACAATTCTTTTGATAAAAAATTTCTAGAATACAATTTTTTGACTATTTTAGCACTTCATATTAATAAAGAGAACCCTATGAAAAGAATTGTATTAATCGCCTTTGCACTTAGTTTCACGTTTGTTTCCAAAGCACAACAGGACCCTCAATTGACGCATTTTATGTTCGATAAATTGTCCTATAATCCAGCTTCGGCAGGATTCACTGACTCTTGGTGTCTTACTGCAATTGCTAGAAAGCAATGGACAGGATTAAACTCTGGAGAACCATCTACTACTTTAATTAACTTTACTACACCTAAGTTTAGTAAGCTTAAAGGAGGTTTTGGATTTACTTATTACAATGATCAAATTGCTTGGGAAACTAACAATACATTAAGATTATCATATTCTCTTCATTTAAAAGACTTAGGACTAACAATTGCAGGCGGAGACTTAGGAATAGGTTTAGCTGCAAGTTACAATACAAAAACAATAAGTGCCGTTTGGGTAACTCCTGATAATATTCCAGCAGGAATTGATGTAGCTATACCTGTCTCGGGAACCAAAGATGCAGGGATGAGTTTTAATGCAGGACTGTATTACCAACACCCTAATAGTTTATATTTAGGAGTATCAACTACAAACTTGAGCCAAACTCAACTAAAAGACTTGAATGTTGATGGAGTTAGGCATTATTATGTAATGGCTGGATACGATTATGACCTAGGAGCTACTGTAGGAACGGGTTTTAATTTATTATTAAGAGCAAATGGTTTAATGAAAACGGATGCTGTTAAACAACAATATGATTTAAATTTTAACGTTATGGCTTTCGGCCTTGTATGGGCAGGAGCAACCTACAGGCATAATGATGCAATTGCACCAATGGCAGGAATAGAATGGAACGGATTTAGAGTAGGATATTCTTACGGTATTGGTACCTCGTTTTTGTCAAGCTATTATTCCAATGGGAATCACGAGTTGATGCTGAATTACTGTTTTAAAATTACACCACCAGTAAAATTTGAAAGAGAGGTTCATCCATATTTATTATAATAAATTGAAACAAAATTAAATTTTTAGCGTAATAAGGATAGAATTATGAGTTATTAACAATATATTTGTTAATAATTCATAGAAAAGAAAGAGATATATGAAAAGAGTAACACTGATGATAGGATTTGCAGCTTTAGTATTTTCAAGCTGTCAAAACGGGAATGGAGAGTTGATTGGAGTTCAGGGTAGAGCTGAATGGTATGGTTATGACCCACTTGATATGCAGTATATTCCTGCAGGAAGTTATACAATGGGACAAAGTGACCAGGATGTGCCATTTACACACCAAAATAAAACTCGTGTAGTAACTATGTCTGCATTTTACATGGATCATACTGAAATTACAAATAACGAATACCGTCAATTTGTATATTGGGTAAAAGATTCAATAGCAATGAGGATTTTAGGTGAAAATGATTTTGCTGAAGATTTTTTGTTAGAAACATCGGATGATGAATTCGAACCAAAAGACGAAGAAGACTGGAATCTTAACTGGGACAATGTTGGAGATATTGATTGGGCAGATGAAGAAATGGGGCCAATCTTAATTTCTGAAATGGTATTGCCAGAGAATCAAAGAATTTACGGAACAAGAGAAATTGACGTAAGGAAACTTACTTACGATTATTATTGGATTGATTTTAAAGCAGCAGCCTCTAAGGGAAGACCAGTAGTAAAAACTATGTCTAACTTAGAATATGAAGACAGAGAAGAACACAGAATCAAAATGAAAGACGAAGGTTTTGATTTTCCTGTAGATCAGTATGACGAAGAAATTCAGCAAGGAAGAGATTTAGATTTAGGATGGAGAAACAGTAAAGGACAAAATAATTCTATCCGTTCTCACTCAGACAGATCGAGGTTTGTAATCCACGAACAAATTAACGTTTATCCAGATACATTGGTTTGGGTAAATGATTTTTCATACTCATACAATGAGCCATATGCAAGACAATATTTTTCAAGTCCTGCCTATGATAATTATCCTGTAGTAGGTGTTACGTGGTCTCAAGCAAAAGCATTTAGTGTTTGGAGAACTAATTTATTGAATAATTTCAGAAAAAGCAATGGAGAAGTAATCATTGATGATTTCAGATTACCTTCAGAGGCAGAATGGGAATATGCTGCAAGAGGTGGCTTAAACGAAAGTCCATACCCTTGGGGAGGTCCTTATATTAGAAACTCTAAAGGTTGTTTCTTAGGAAACTTTAAGCCAATGAGAGGGAGATACATGGAAGATGGAGGTACTTATACAGTAAAAACAACATCATACCATCCTAACGATTACGGTTTATATTGTATGGCAGGAAATGTTGCTGAGTGGACAAACACAGCCTTTGACGAATCTATGTATGAGTTTTCACATGATTTAAATCCTGAGTATACTTATAATGCATTGGACCACGATCCAATGTCTATGAAAAGAAAAGTGATAAGAGGAGGGTCATGGAAAGATATTGGATATTACCTACAAACAGGTTCTAGAACTTATGAATACCAAGATACTGCAAAAAGTTATATTGGATTTAGATGTGTATCTAGTTACCTAGGAAGAGGAGGAAACGAAAGAAACGGAGACTTATAAGGGTTACCACACTATTTAATTTTGAATACCCTATTGAATGAAACGTAACCATTCAATTATTGAAATATATTAATAACAAAAACTAAAAAAAGAAAAAAGTCTATGAAGCCAGGAACTAAAGCGTGGAAAAATTTTATGTCGAAACTGTACGGAATTGGTGCAGCAGTAGTAATTATTGGAGCACTATTTAAAATTCAACACTGGCCATATGGTGGGCTTTTGTTAACAGTAGGATTAGGTACAGAAGCAATAATTTTCTTTTTCTCAGCTTTTGAACCAATACATGAAGATTACGATTGGACATTGGTTTACCCTGAATTAGCTTTAGGTCATGATTCTGATGATGATGAAATTACTTCATTAACTTCAAGAAACAATGGTTCGGTATCTCAACAATTAGATGGGATGTTTGAAGAAGCAAAAATTGACGGAGCACTTATTGAAAGTTTGGGTAATGGAATGAGAAACCTTTCTGAGACCGCAAACAAGATTAATACTATGTCAGATGCAACAGCCGTTTCAGCTGATTATACAAATAGTTTGAAAAATGCAGCTAGTAAAGTAGATGGATTAGCGGACTCTTATACAAAAGCAAGTGAGTCTCTTTTAGGAATCACTGGAGCTTCTCAAGCAGGAGAATCTTTTGGAGAAGAAATGCAAAAAATTGCTGGTAACCTTACTGCACTTAACAAAGTATATGAAATGCAATTAGAAGGTGCTACAGAATCATTAGAAAACTCTAAAAAGATTCAAAGTGGTATTGGTGAAATGATGGGAACATTAGCAGACTCCGTAGAAGATACTAAAAACTACAAAGCTAATATCTCTGAATTGAGCAAAAACTTATCTGCATTGAACAAAGTATATGGAAATATGCTAAATGCCATGAATATTAATCCAAACGGATAGTATTCAATTTTAATAAATTATTAACTTTTTAAAAAATAAATTAAAATGGCAGGTGGAAAAGAAACCCCAAGGCAGAAGATGATTGGAATGATGTATTTGGTATTAACAGCAATGTTAGCACTAAACGTTTCCAAAAGTATTCTTGATGCCTTTATAACAATTGACGAACAAGCATTAGAACAAAATAATGTTTTAGTAAAATCAATTAATGGAATTGGTAGTACTATTTCGTTTAGAATGCAAGACCCTCAGTCAATGAAGACGGCTAGAGAAATTGATACAATTTATCAAGCGGTAAAAGTAGTATCTAATAAGGTGGATGACCATTTCTACTCAGAAATGAATAGGTTGATGGCAGAAACTGAAGGAGATAATTCTTGGTTTAAAAAAGATAACAAAACCCAATTGACAACATACAGACCTCTTCAAGAAATTGGTAAAAAAGATGATTACGATACTCCATCGAGATTATTTGGATTAGATGAAGGAAAAGGTAAAAAAGATGGAATGTTATTAAGACAAAAATTAATCGATTACCGAAATGAATTAATACTTACTTCTGCACACGATGTGAAAGATGACAAGAATATTGTTCATAGCTTTGGTAAAGAAGTGTTGAAGGATTACAAGACTTTTGCTGCATATTTAAAACAAGATAAACATCCTAATACGATTGTTTTGTTGGAGATGTATAGTAGTTTAACAAAGCCTGAAAAAATAATTCAAGGTAGAGATAAAGAAAATAAACCTTGGAATGTTGCAATGTTTTTTCATCAACCAATGATAGGTGTGGTTAGTACAATGACATCTATGAGAAATGACATTAGAGTTGCTCAAGAAAAAGCTTCTAAAATGTTATTATCTAGAATTGATAAGCCAATGATGAATATCAATAAAATTGATGCTCAAGTTTTAGCTTCTACTCAATATTTGAATGTTGGTGAAAAATTAGATATAAGTATTGGGATTGTTGCTTATGATTCTACAAAGAAATATCCAGCTAAATATAGAATGGCTAATTCTGGAGATTATGTCATAGCAGATTCTGGATCATTCACCTTAAATGCTGGTTCGCCAGGGGAAAGAAATTTAGAAGGATTTTTAGATGTAGAAATTAATGGGGAAGTAACACCTTTACCTTTCTCATTTAAATATACAGTTGGTAAACCCTCGGCATCTATTGCAGCTCCAGAGCTTAATGTGTTATACAGAGGTTACGACAACAAAATTCAAGCAGTTGCATCTGGTTATCCACCAAGTGATGTTACAACTTCTTGTAGCGGGTGCAGTAGTTTTAGTAAAAGTGGAGATTTATACATTGCTAAAGTAAAAGGAGGTAAAGAAGCAACCATTTACGTAAAAGCAGCAGGAAAAACTATTGGAGAACAAAAGTTTAGAATTAAACCACTTCCTAAGCCACAACCTTATTTTGGAGGACAAACTTATGGTAAAAAGACTATAAAAACAGGAATTTTAAAGCAAACACCACCGCTTACTGCAAAATTAGCTGACTCACCTTTGAATGTTAGTTTCTCAGTTAAATCCTTTTCACTTGATGTTATAGTAAATGGTAATATTGTTTCTGATAAATCAAAAGGAGGATCTTTAACACCAAAAATGAAAAACATGGTGAAGAATTCAAAAAGAGGACAAAAGATTTATATTTATGACGTAAAGGTTGCCGGACCAGATGGTAAAGAAAAATCTATTGGAGGGCTTACTTTAAAAGTAATATAGCTAACTTTTTTACGTTAGTAACGTAAGATAGTATTGAGAATTAAAAAAGAAATAAGATGAAGACGAAAATTTTAGGAATAGTTATGATGTTGATTGGAAGCCTTGCTTTTGGTCAATTATCTAGTACGGGAGTTTCTCCATCGGGAGTTTTGGATGGTGTCTATATACAACAACACATCCCTACAAAAAAAGTAGTTAGCTATGCATCATTGCGAGAAGCTGATGTGATGTGGAGTAAAAGAATTTGGAGAACAATTGACGTACAACAAAAACTAAATTTTCCTTTGTTTTATCCTGAGGTGCCTTTGACAGATAGAATGGCTTTATGGGATGTCATTAAGTACGGAATTGAAACAGAAGGAAGTCTAACTCCTTATGAAATTATCGGAGATGGTAAATACGATTTTGATGGAGAATTTTTATACCCATTATTACCGCCAAACGGGAACACAAAAGATGAAGTATACAGGGAATCATTGGATGCTATATTTTATTCTACTTCTGAAGTAGAAAAAATTGGAGATGATGGTGAACCAGTTTTTGATTTAGAAGGTGATCCTGAAATGATTAAGTCAAAAAAGGCAGTCACAGCAGACCAAATCGTTAAATATTTGGTTAAAGAAGATTGGTTCTTTGACAAACAAAGGTCAGTAATGGATGTTCGTATTATTGGAATTTGTCCTGTAATCAAGCAATTTGATGAAAATGGAGACTTGAAAGAAGGAGTAAAGCCATTATTTTGGTTGTATTTTCCTGAGTGTAGGTATGTATTTCAAAATTACTTTGTCTACAACAGACAAAATGACGCACAAAGAATGTCTTTTGATGATTTATTTTGGAAGAGAATGTTTGCAAGTTTTATTCACAAAGAATCTAACGTATATGACAGAGATGTTAAAATCTATGAACAAAACGGAATTAAAGCTTTATTACAATCAGAAAAAATTAAAAACGAAATGTTACTTATCGAACACGACTTGTGGCACTTATAATAGATTAAAATCTTTAAATAAAAGGCTGTATGATATAATCATGCAGCCTTTTTTTATTAATTTTATAAGAAGAAACCTATAGTGGGAATAATTTTTTGATTTCCATTGATAATTAATTACTTTATGTGCCAAAGTTGTAAAGTAACGACCAATTTTAAATAGATGAAAAAAATATTAGTAACAGGAGGTGCAGGGTTTATTGGCTCACATTTTGTAAGATTATTTGTAAATAAATATCCTGAATATCATATAATAAACTTGGATAAGCTTACCTATGCAGGGAATTTAGAAAATCTTCTTGATGTGGAAGAAAAGGAGAATTATAGTTTTGTAAAAGGAGATATAGTAGATGAGTCTTTTATAAATGAATTATTTGCAGTACATGATTTTGAAGGTGTAATTCACCTAGCTGCAGAATCTCATGTAGATAGATCTATCACTAATCCTACAGAATTTATAAAAACCAATATTGTTGGTACAATTAATTTGCTGAATGCTGCAAAATCATCTTGGGGAGAGGAGATGAAAAATAAAATATTTTACCACATTTCTACTGACGAGGTTTACGGCTCTTTAGGTAAAGAAGGATATTTCGTAGAAGATACTCCTTACGATCCAAGAAGTCCTTATTCCTCTTCAAAAGCTAGCTCAGATCATTTGGTGAGAGCTTATTTTCATACTTATGGAATGCCGGTTAAAATCTCTAACTGCTCTAATAACTATGGATCACATCAATTTCCTGAAAAATTAATCCCATTAATGATTCATAATATTAAGGAAAATAAACCTCTCCCTATTTATGGAGAAGGATTAAATATAAGGGATTGGTTATGGGTAAATGACCATGCTAGAGCTATAGATATTATCTTTCACGAAGGCAAAGTAGGAGAAACCTATAACATTGGAGGAAACAATGAATGGACCAATATAGCGCTCGTAAAACATTTGTGTAAAGTGATGGATACGAAACTAGGAAGACCAGAAGGAGAAAGTGAACAACTGATCACTTATGTTATTGACAGAGCTGGGCATGACATGCGCTATGCAATAGATGCGAGTAAGATTAAGAAAGATTTGGGCTGGGAACCTTCCATAACTTTCGAAAAAGGATTAGAGGATACTGTAGATTGGTATTTGGAAAATGAAAAATGGCTCAATAATGTAACATCGGGTCAGTACCAGAATTATTACAAAAAACAATATAATAATTAGAATAGAACAGTCTCAACAGAATCAAAAACGGCTTGTAGCTAATTTCTTATTCCACATAAATATATAATCATTATTCGTTATTTGATTTATATCTTTTGCGGATATTATATAAATTATATCAATAATAGGTAGAATAGCCATTCCTCCGCCTAAAGTTAATGTGTAGGAAATAGGAACCAATGATTTGGTGCCCAAGTACAATCTATGAACTCCAAAAACCCCTAAGGTAACAGCTAAAGTAACAGCAATAATTTTTATTTTATTAATGTTTCTATTCTTTGTCGTATCTATATCTAAGGCTGATAGGGAAGAAAATCCTTTAAATTGTTTCATTGTAATAACCTTATCGTTAGAAGCAAAGCTTGCCGAAGACAGAAATAAAACAAGAAGTACCACTAAGAATCTCATGAATAATGCGTTTTTTAAAAATAGAAATAAATTGATTCAAAAAAAGCCAGAGTATATAATTATACTCTGGCTTCCAATGTTTATTAAAGTTAATTATTTATTAGCCGTGTAATTTTTAGAAACTTCATCCCAATTAATTACATTGAAAAAAGCTTCGATATAATCAGGTCTTCTGTTTTGGTAATTTAGGTAGTAAGCATGTTCCCATACATCTAATCCTAAAACTGGAGTCCCTCCACACCCAACACCTGGCATAAGTGGGTTGTCTTGATTTGGCGTTCCACAAACATCAACTTTTCCCCCCTCGTGAACACATAACCATGCCCATCCAGATCCAAACTGAGTAGCAGCAGCTTTTGCAAAAGCAGCTTTAAATTCTCCGAAAGAACCAAAAGCATCATTAATCGCGTCAGCTAAATCTCCTGTAGGTTCTCCACCTCCATTTGGAGACATTACTTTCCAAAATAAGCTGTGGTTGTAAAATCCACCTCCATTATTTCTTACTGCACCATTAGAAGCGTCAAGGTTTGTAAGAATATCTTCGATAGATTTTCCTGCTAAGTCTGTTCCTTCTATGGCTGCATTAAGTTTTGTTGTATATCCATTGTGATGTTTTCCATGGTGAATTTCCATCGTTCTAGCATCTATGTGTGGTTCTAATACATTATATGCATAAGTTAAATCTGGTAATTTGAATGACATAATTCTTTATTTTTATCTGTGAATATTATTGATAACAAATATAATTAAACTACCCAAGAATGTAAAGGAAAAGCCTTGTAGTTTTACAAGGCTTTCAATATTATTTTTGGATAAAGTTTTTCTATCTCAAGTGTTTTAAATTTACTCCGTAAAGAATGATAAAAAAAATAGAGAAAACACTTCCAAGAAGTATAAAACCTCCCATAATTCCACTACCTATTATTGCTAATGGCCCAATTATTCCTATTAAACAAGCAACTATATAAATATAGTATCCTGTTTTTTTAAGTTTTCTCATTTGAAAAGCCCCAACAAGACAAAGAAGAGCAACAATAACTGATATTGTATTTAAGGTTGGTGCATTTTCAATAGCTATTGCAGCTCCTTCCATTAAGCCATCCATTAATTCATTTCCTGACCCTCCTCCAGACAAAAGTTGTGCTCTTGATAATTCAAAAGCCTCTTTTTGAGAATTCAGGGTAAAAAATCCCCATAGACCAGATAATAATGAAAGTCCACTTCCAATAAAAGTAAGAATTGTCAATACATTTAGCATCTGTGGCAATTCGTTTGTTCCATTCGACTCGTCAACTAATAAATCTTCATTCATAATTTTAGTTTTTATTTGGTTAGTATACTATAAGGTAATTAGAAATCTTAAGTTTCTAATTTTCTGTTGGAGTTTTTATTAACTTTGCAGTATAAATGAATAATAAAATTATGATCGCACAAGAAATACCTGTTACTATATACTCAGAAATGACACCAAATCCTAATACAATGAAATTTGTAGCCAACAAAATGTTGGTCAATGAAGACATAGTTGCAGAGTATAGAAATGCTTCTGAAGCCAAAGGATCTTCGGTTGTTGCTGAATCTTTATTTGCATTTCCTTTTGTAAAAGGAATCTTTATAGCCCGTAATTTTATTACAGTTTCAAAAGTTGAAAACATTGAGTGGGATGATATTACATTAGAATTAAGATTATTTATCTCTGATTTGTTGAAAAAAAATCCAATAGTTATTTCAACTGTACCAGAGCCCATAGAAAAAGAAGAGACTGAGAAAAAAGAAGCAAAATTAAGTTATGAAACTGTAATTACTTCTGATTTTGATCAAACGATAGTAGACTTATTGGAGGAATATGTTAGGCCAGCTGTAGAAAATGATGGTGGAGCAATTCATTTTAAGTCATTTGAAAATGGAATAGTTACTGTAATCTTGAAAGGTTCTTGCAGTGGATGTCCCTCGTCCACACAAACCCTAAAAGGAGGAGTGGAGCAATTATTAAGATCACACCTTCAGGAAGTAAAAGAAGTTGTAGCCGAATCACATTAATAAAATTATGCAAAAATTTAATAGAGGTCTCGAATTATTTTGGTTGTTTTTTACTATTGTAGTTGCAATTATCTGTGTGTATGCTTTTGCCAAAGATGGAGTTACTTCCGGTAAGTATTATTTAATATTTCTAATACTTCCTTTAGTTATGTATCTTTTTAGAAGATTAATAAGAATAAGAATGGAAAAAACCGAAGCAAATAACCTTTCCAATAAGTCGAAATACAAAAAGTAATTTCTTAAATTTTCGTATCTTCAATTCTAGATAAACTCCTCAATGGAAAACTACGTGTTATTAATTATTATTATCTCATTGCTTTTTTCTGCTTTTTTTTCAGGAACAGAAATAGCCTATTTACAATCCAATAGATTGAAAATTGAGATAGATAGAAAACAAGGCATACTAAGCGCAAAAATACTTTCTTTTTTTGCAAGAAATGAATCTAAGTTTATAACAATGCTGTTACTCGGCAACAATATTGCTTTAGTTGTATATGGTATTTTCATGGGAGATTTAATCATTGATAAATTATTTCCAGAATACATAGGAAATCAAAATTTACCTTGGTTAATCTTATTGACTCAAACTTTTATTTCTACCATAATAATCTTAGTTACTGCAGAGTTTTTGCCCAAAACAATTTTTAGAATAAATCCCAACAGAACCTTAAGTATATTGGCATTTCCATTGGCAATAATTTATGTAATTCTTTATGTCCTAACTATTTTTATTACTTTTATTTCAAATCTTATTCTGAGTTTATTTGGAAGTAAAACTGTGATAGGAGAAGTAAATTTCGGAACAATTGATTTGGATGATTATTTAAGAAAATCTACCAGAGTACAGACCGATAAGGAGCAGGATTATGAAGTCCAAATGTTTCATAATGCACTTAATTTCAACAAGGTAAAAGCAAGAGATTGTTTAATTCCTAGAACCGAAATTATAGCTGTAAATATTGAGCAATCCGTAGAAGAACTTAAGTCAGAATTTGTAAAATCGGGCTATTCCAAAATTATGGTTTTTAGAGATAACATAGATAACATTATTGGTTATGTACACTCTTTCGAAATGTTTAATAACCCTGAAAGCATAACAGAAATATTTAGACCTGTAGGAATTGTAGCCGAGTCTATGCCGGTAAATAAATTGTTAAGTCAATTCATAAAGCAAAAACAAGGAATTACAATTGTGGTAGATGAATATGGAGGAACTGCAGGTATAATTACTATGGAAGATGTGGTAGAAGAAATTTTTGGAGAAATTGAAGACGAACACGACAGCGAGGATTTAATTGAAGAACAACACGAAGAGTCTGTTTATACATTCTCTGGAAGACAAGAGATAGAATACGTTAACAATGAATATAATTTGGACTTACCAGAATCTGATGAATACGAAACACTTGCAGGACTTATCGTTACTATTCATGAAAATTTTCCGAGTGAAGGAGATGTGATAGAAATTGATGATTTTAATTTTGAAATATTAGAATGTTCTAATTCAAAAATAGAAAAGATAAAAATCATTAAAAATTAGAGATAAATGTTATCAGTTTTTTCGGATGAATATTTCATGAAACAAGCCTTTAATCAAGCAAAAATTGCTTTTGAAGCAGGTGAAATTCCCATTGGTGCAGTAGTGGTTTCTAATAATAAAATTATTGCAAGAACCCACAATCAAACCGAATTATTGAACGACTTTACAGCACATGCAGAAATGCTTGCTTTTTCATCTGCATCCGAATATTTTGGAAATAAATACTTGGAGAAGTGCACGTTATATGTCACGCTTGAACCATGTGTCATGTGCTCTGGCGCTTCATTTTGGACAAGAATAAGTAAAGTTGTGTATGGGGCTTCTGATCCAAAAAGAGGATTTCGCTCGGTAGAAAAATCTTTGTTTCATCCCAAGACAATTGTGAAAGAAGGAATAATGGAAAAAGAATGTTCTGATATCCTTGATTTATTTTTTGAGAACAAGAGATTATTAGGAAGTTAAATTTTGACTCAAAATCCACTCTATTATAAATTCTTGTTTATCTTTATCCTACATTTTCTGCAAGTAGAATTTGAAATATGTCTAGAATATTAAAACATACCGTGGAGCTTTCAGTTTACGAAAGCATAGATGCATTGGCAGACTCTGATAAAGAGTTAATGCTAAGAGCAAAAAAAGTAAGTAAAACAGCTTATGCTCCTTATTCCCAATTTTATGTGGGAGCCGCAATCCGTTTAAGTTCTAATGAAATAATAGCAGGGAGTAACCAGGAGAATATGGCTTATCCATCTGGAATGTGTGCAGAGAGAGTTGCAATCTACTATGCAAACTCTTTTCATGTTGATGCCAGAATAGATACCATCGCCATTACTGCCCATGCCAAAGAGTTTGATGTAAATCATCCTATAGCACCTTGTGGGGCATGTAGGCAGGCTATGTCAGAATATGAGTTGAAACAAAAACAGCCAATTCGGTTAATTATGACTGGAGAAACTGGAGAGGTTTTTATAGCGGAAAGTGTCGAGATGATACTGCCGTTTATGTTTAATGAAATTGAATTGAAAAAAAAATAATTATGGCTACTGCAACAAAAAAAGCAACAACCAAAAGCAAATTAAAACACTCGAAAGCACAGTACATGAAATGGTACGAAGACATGTTGCTTATGAGGAAGTTTGAAGAAAAAACGGGACAATTATATATCCAACAAAAGTTTGGAGGATTTTGTCATTTATACATTGGGCAAGAAGCAATAGTTGCTGGAACTGTGAGCGCTACCAGAAAAGGAGACAAACACATTACAGCCTACAGAGATCATGCTCACCCAATAGGATTGGGAATGCACCCAAAAGTGGTAATGGCTGAATTATACGGTAGAACAACAGGTTGTTCTAAAGGAAAAGGAGGATCTATGCATATGTTTGACGTAGAAAGAGGATTGATGGGAGGACATGGAATTGTAGGTGCACAAATTCCAATGGGAGCAGGAATTGCATTTGCAGAAAAATATAATAAAACAAAGAATGTTGTTATTACCTCTTTTGGAGATGGAGCAGCAAGACAAGGAGCACTTCATGAAACATTTAATATGGCAATGATGTGGAAACTTCCTGTCATATTTGTTATTGAAAATAATAATTATGCAATGGGAACTTCTGTAGAAAGAACTTCTAATGTAAAAGACTTAAGTAAAATGGGATTGTCTTACGACATGCCTTCTGAAACTGTAGATGGAATGAGCTGTGAAGCTGTGCATGCTGCAATGGAAACTGCTGTCGCAAGAGCAAGAAAAGGAGATGGACCCACTTTGTTAAATATCGAAACTTATCGTTACAAAGGACACTCAATGAGTGATCCTCAAAAGTATAGGAGTAAGGCTGAAGTAGAAGAGCACATGGATATCGATCCTATCTCTCAGGTTCTTAATGTGATAAAATCGAATAAATTTGCAACAGCAAAACAATTAGAAGTAATTGACAAAAAAGTAAAAGAATTGGTTGCAGAATCAATTAAATTTGCTGAGGATTCGCCTTACCCAGAAGCGCATGAGTTGTATGAAGATGTATACAAGGAGGAATATCCTTTTATGATTGAGTATAAGTAAGATTGTTGGAAAAGAAAAAACTATAAAAAGATTTAAGAGTTATGGCAGAAATAATTAGAATGCCCAAGTTGAGTGATACAATGGTAGAAGGTGTTGTTGCAGAATGGCACAAGAAAATTGGTGAATCAGTAGAAGAGGGGGAATTAATAGCTGAAATTGAAACAGATAAAGCTACTATGGAGTTCGAATCATTTTTTGATGGTGTGTTATTACACATTGGAGTTGAAAAAGGAAAGGCAGCTCCAGTAAATGATATTCTTGCTATAATTGGAGAAAAAGGAGAAGATATTAAAGCGTTACTTGAAGCTGAAGCAAGTGGAGATAACGCAAAAGTAGAAGAGAAAGTAGAAGAAAAAGAAACACGAAAACCCACACCTGTCTCTGCACCAAAAAATGAAGCGCCAAAAGCAGCTTCAGTAAAAGTAATGGTAGAAGCACCAAAAATGGTTGCTCAACCTTCTTATTCGGATAATGGAACAGATTTAAAAATATCACCTTTGGCTAAGAACTTGGCAAATGACAAAGGATTAAACCTTTCTCAAATAAAAGGAACAGGAGAAGGAGGAAGAATTGTAAAAAGAGACGTAGATAATTTTAAAGGAGGGAATGCAGCAAGTTATGTCAATAGAGAAATCTATTCAGAACAGCCTGTTTCTCAAATGAGAAAAACAATAGCAAGAAGATTGGGGGAAAGTAAATTTACGGCTCCTCATTTTTACCTTACTATATCTATTGATATGGATAATGCAATGGAAGCAAGGAATGCAATAAATAAATCTATTGCTCCAAGTAAAGTTTCGTTTAATGATTTAGTAATAAAATCTGCTGCAGCATCATTAAAGTTACACCCAGCAATTAATGCCTCTTGGCAAGAAGATACTATTCGATATAATGAGCATGTGAATGTTGGAGTTGCAGTATCTGTTGAAGATGGCTTGCTAGTCCCTGTTGTTAGATTCGCAGATGGAAAAACATTATCTCAAATTTCTAATGAAGTAAGAGTATTAGCTAAAAAAGCAAAAGATAAAAAACTACAACCACAAGAGTGGGAGGGAAATACATTTACAATTTCTAACTTAGGAATGTTTGGAATAGAGGAGTTCACAGCAATTATTAACACGCCAGATTCTTGTATTCTTGCAATTGGTGGAATTTCCCAAGTTCCTGTAGTTAAAAAAGGAAAAGTAGTTCCAGGAAACATAATGAAAGTAACACTTTCTTGTGATCATAGAGTGGTAGATGGAGTAGCAGGATCTAAATATTTGCAATCGTTCAAAAACTTTATGGAGAATCCAGTTTTGTTATTGGGAGCTTATAATATTTAAAAACAATACTGGCATATACTTTGATGTATAACTATTAAAAATTAAAAGCATGAGGAAAGATATAATCATATACTTGGTTTTAGGAATTTTACTTTTTTCATGTAAAATTAAAAAAGGAGCTCAAAAAGAGTCAATTAAAATAGAGTCAGTAGAAGAAGTGAATTCATATGAAAAAATAGATTTAGACCAAATTACAAGTCAAATTGCGGGTAATTATATGATTACTTTCATAGAATCTATCCCTGAGTTTAATGAAATTACACCCTTGGTAAAAATTGATAAAACAGGAAAAATTAGTGGAAAAAACGGATGCAATTCGTTCTTCGGTCAATTAAATACTGAAGGAAGCGGATTGATTCAAAATTTAGGTTCTACAAGAATGGCATGTGAAGGTGAAGCTGATGATTTGGAAAGAGCTATGATGGCAACTTTAAAAGAAGTCACAAACATAACTATAGACGACAATTTCATTAATTTTTATTCTGACGATAGAATTGTTTTAACTGGAAAAGAATTATCTCTGGAAAGGGGAAATTGGCAAGTGATTTCTATTGAAGGAAAGGAATATGAACAAATGCCTTCTTTTGAAGTGGTGAATAATAGAATGAATGGTCATACAGGTTGTAATTCATTTTTCGGGATGGTTGCTCAAAATGGATTTAGTCTAAAAATTCTTGAACCAGGAATGACAGAAATGGAATGTCAAGATTTTGACATGAAAATGGAATCAAAGTTTATGCAAGCATTGGGTAAGATTACAGAATATAATAAAGAAGGAGAAATAGCAATTTTTTCTCATGAAGGAAAAGAATTGTTTAGAGCTTTAAACCCAGAACAAGAATAGTTTTGATATATATAAGCAATTGTGTAATATCTTACTTAACTTTGCAAAACAATAATAAACAATAAATAGTTATGTACCCAGAAGAAATAGTAGCACCAATAAGAGAAGATTTAGTAGGAGCAGGATTTACAGAGTTAAGGAATGCTGACGAAGTTGATGAGTTAATGAAGCAAGGAGGAACAACTTTATGCGTGATTAATTCAGTATGTGGGTGTGCAGCAAGAAATGCAAGGCCAGCAGCAAAATTATCTGTAGAGATGAGTGAAAAAACACCAACAAATATTGTAACAGTATTTGCAGGAGTAGATGCAGAAGCAGTAGCACAAGCAAGAAAATACACTTTGCCTTATCCTTCATCTTCGCCTTCAATCGCTTTGTTTAAGGATGGAAAATTAGTTCACTTTTTGGAACGTCATCACATTGAAGGAAACACTGCTGAGACAATTGCCGATAATTTATCTGCAGCTTACACAGAGTTTTGCTAAGCGAGTAAATAAACTTTATAGAAGTAAAAAAGGGAGAAGCTATTAGTTTCTCCCTTTTTTTATGTAAATCAATGGCTTCCTGTTCCGTCAAAAATTAATTTCAGAAATAGCAACATTAGAATATTTTTCTCCTTTATAAAGAGCTAAAATTACCAATTCAATTTTTAGTTATGTTTAATAAATTAGAGCTGTAACTCCCAATTTCAAAACTTTGTCCTTTATAGTATCGGATAAGTATAGTTTTCTGAACAACCAAGTAAGAGAAATAACAAAAATAGATAATTAATCTTTTTTACATAAATTTAAAAATTCTCCAAAACAATTTTTAAATCGTTATTGGTTCTAGAGTTTATGTATTCACGGCCCTCTTCGTCCCAAATACCTGAGGCAATTTCTTCTTTTATTCTTGCTCTCAATCTCTGTTTTGAAGTTGAAATATCTTTTGAAGATCCATTGATTTTTTTTGATTGGGCAAAAGCTAAAAAGCGATTGAATAACTGATCATTAACCGTAAAGTTTTTTAAGTAATGATTTAAACTTTTATCGCTAAGCTTTTTTCTATTCTCACTTAAATAGTTAATAGAAAACTCTGTCAGTACTCGGCTGTAAGCTATTTTTCTATAAAATGAAGAATAACCAGCTGTATCAAAAGGGATAAAAATATCGGGAGAGATACCTCCACCTCCATATACTACTTTACCTTTTGGTGTGGTAAATTTCAAAGAATCCACAAAAATAGAAGAATCCAAAGCGAAGAGTGATCCGCTTTTTTCCCTGTCATACATTTCCATCATATAATCGTAATGACTTTTGTTTTCGTATGATTTTTGAATACACCTTCCCGTAGGGGTATAATACTTTGCAATTGTAATTCTTAGCGAAGAGCTGTCTGTAAGCATCACAGGCTTTTGAACTAATCCTTTGCCATATGACCTTCTTCCGTAAATAGTTCCTCTGTCGTTATCCTGAATCGCTCCTGCAACAATTTCACTAGCACTAGCAGATTCACTATCAATAAGCACAGCCAATTCTATGTTTTTAAGAATTCCATTGTTGGTAGAAAAAGCTTTAGAGCCCTTTCCTTGTTTATTTTTGGTGTAAACCATCATCAAATCTTTTTCTAAAAACTCATCGACTATATTTTCGGCAACTTGTAAATATCCACCCCCATTTCCTCTCAAATCAAAAACGAGTTTTTTCATTCCTTTTTTCAGTAATGTTTGGGCAGCATAATAAAACTCTTTTGAAGAATTTTCTGAAAATCTTACTAATTTTATATAACCTATCTTCTCCGATATCATGAAGGAGGCTGTTATACTTTTTATTGGAATTAACCCTCTAACGATTTCTTTGTCAAAAACTTGGTTGTTTCTCAGTATTTTAACTGTTACCTCTGTGCTTGGTTTCCCTTTTAGCAATTTCATTACTTGGTTATTTTTAAGATTAACTCCAGCCACTTGCGAAGTATCAATTTTTAAAATAATATCCCCATTTTTTATTCCTGCCCTACTCGAAGGTCCATCTGCAATTACATTGGTCACATTTAAAGTATCGTTAAGAATAATAAATTTTACTCCAACACCTGCAAATTCGCCTCTCAATTCTTCTTCCTCACGGTTGTATTTTCTATAAGGAATATAGATCGAATGTGGATCTAGGTTTGATAATAATTGCTTTATCGTTTTCTCAGTCAAATCTTTACTAGAAATAGAGTCTACATAATCGTTTTCTATTATCTCTAAAACCTGAAATAATTTCTTTTTAGAGTTTGCTCCTCTGTCTGCAGAAACAGAATTACTTGTGAGGTAAGGAAAGTTGTTGTTTTTTCCCAAATAAAAACCAAAAGCAACAGCAATAGCAAGAAATAAGGGGAAGAAGTATGAGATTTTTTTCATTTATATAAATTGTTAATTTATTTAATTGCTCAGTATGGGGTTTTATTTATAAGTCAATTTTTTCTAATTCTATCCCTGCATTTTTAAGAAATTGTATTCCAGAGTCATCTTTGTATCCTTTGGTATAAACCACTCTTTTTATTCCAGCTTGGTGAATTAATTTACTGCACTCCTTGCAAGGAGAAAGTGTAATGTACAAAGTTGCTCCTTTAGAACTGTTTGTAGATTTTGATAATTTCATCAATGCATTTGCTTCAGCATGAAGAACATACCAGTTTGTGTTCCCGTCTTCATCTTCACAGCAATTGTCAAATCCAGTAGGAGTTCCATTGTATCCATCAGAAATGATTACTTGGTCTTTTACCAAGATTGCTCCCACTTTTTTTCGGGTGCAATGTGATAATTTACTCCACTCTTTTGCCATGTTGAGGTAGGCAGTATCGTAACGTAATTGTTTTTCTTTTTTCATAGAATTAATTCTCCTCGAATTTAAGGAAAAAATAGATTAAAATCAGAGTTAAGAAATGTAAACTCAACTAAATCTAAATACTTATCTTTGAGGATGAAAAAAAAGGCATCATCTTTACCAATAGGAGTTTTTGATTCTGGAATTGGAGGACTTACAGTTGCTCATGCAATTAGTAAACTCATGCCTAATGAGACTATTATTTATTTTGGGGATACAGCCCATTTGCCCTATGGCGATAAATCTCCTGATTTAATTCATTCCTTTGTAAAGAATATTTCTAAGTTTCTTATCCGTAAAGAAAAATGCAAATCAGTTGTAATTGCCTGCAATACTGCTTCTGCTATTTCTTACGAATTCTTGCGAGATAAACATGAAGGAAATGTTCCAATTTTTAATGTTATTGACCCTATTGTTGAAGCAATTTCTGAGGATAAACAGATAACAAAAGTAGGGTT
>Ga0307996_1000058_pt1 | contig 29567 bp, 71 predicted proteins | sample Davwhametageno35_FD_203143 | JGI IMG/M metagenome (GOLD analysis project Ga0307996, IMG submission 203143) | Marine microbial communities from Davis Island wharf, Antarctic Ocean - #35 | ecosystem: Environmental > Aquatic > Marine > Unclassified | place: Antarctic Ocean: Davis Island wharf...
AGGAGACTACCATGTTTAAATTCTACCGTGGCACTGACATTCGTGAAGCAAACGAATTGGCCCTTGACAAACAGACTCGTGACATGACTCACTGGACTGACTCTTACGACAACGCTGCTAAGTACTCCAAAGGTGCTGTAGTAGAAATCGAAATGGAAGAACTGCCAGAGCACTTCAACGCATACCGTAGTGTATGTGAAGGCGACGCTATCCACGGCACTTTTGCTCAATGGGTACTTCCCCGCGCTTACTTTGAAAACAGAGCATCTTGCTTTGTTGAACTGGCAACTGTCCACTATGCTTAATAACTTTAAAGCGTGGTGGCTTACCAAAATAGAACAATGGACTAACGAGATCAATAACGATAGGTTGATCGAAGTCTTAAAGGAAACACTAGAAACCCCTGAAGAGGAAAACCAACTATGATTACTAAGCTTGTCTTTGTCGTAATGTTTATTGTGTTAACTCGACTTGCTGTTGATAGCTATCGTCGTGGTTCTTTCGGGTTTAAAAAAATTGAGTTCGGATTTGAAGTTGCAGTAGTAGGCGCTATTATTGCTGTTGTCCTATTTGGTGTAGCTGATGCACTGGGTGTCTTAGCTGTATTTTGTTATGAAATCTATAATAAAATTAAAGAACAAAAACTAGGGGAGTAGCAAAATGAACGTAGAAATACAAATATACGACCAAGATGATAAAGAGCTCAGTATCAGTGCTATTCTTTATTCCTATGGTGTAATCAAAAGGTATAGCCAAACTGCTGATGAGCCTTCCGACATAGAGGTTCTTAAAGACCCAATTTTTAGAGACATTCTTATTACAGACGAGGACAGTAAAGAATGGGAACCTACCGGAGACCAACTAGAATCCGTAGAAGAACAACTATACGACTGGTGGTACATGTGTGCACTGCAAGATAACTTTACATAAACTAGGAGAAAACTAATGATACTAACAGCAGCAGCTACTTGCTTGGCACTTAATATGTTTTTCGAAGCACGTCACGAATCAGTACAAGGTCAAATAGCGGTTGCTGATGTTACACTTACTCGTGTTGCTGATAGCCGTTACCCTGATACTGTCTGTGATGTTGTGTGGGACAAGAAACAATTCTCTTGGACTCACGACGGAGTTCATGACGACCCTACCCGCATGTCCTACTTAGACCAGAGGGCCTGGGAGAGCATCTCTAAGCTAGCAGTAGACATTTTAGATAATCCAGATAACCTGCTAGGCTTACCCTCAACACACTACCACTCTGTGGCTGTCTCACCTTTCTGGACTTCTCACTACGAGAAAGACGGTCAAGTAGGAAACCACATCTTCTACACTAACGAAACACCTTATAAATAACTCCTTGAAAGGGAATACTATGCACATCCATAAAGAAATACATCTATGTGAAGCGGATGTCCGCCAGGCTGTCGTTGAGTTTGTTATTCGTAATAACATCGAAGAAAACCCTACTCTTAGTAAAGTTCTTATAGAACATGTAGAGTTTATAGAAACAACGGAAGGCCATACTGAAATCAGTATTTGTTTTTAATAACTAAAAATTAACTCCTTGAAAGGGAATACTATGCACATCCATAAAGAAATACACCTATGTGAAGCTGATGTCCGTCAGGCTGTCCTTGAGTTTGTTATTCGTAATAACATTGAAGAAAACCCTACTCTTAGTAAAGTTCTCGTGGAACATGTGGAGTTTCTAGAGACTAAAGAAGGTCATACTGAAGTCAGTATTTGTTTTTAATAACTAAAAATTAACTCCTTGAAAGGGAATACTATGAAAGTTAAAAAAATTGATAAGTCTAATAAACTTATGGCTGTTATGGCTGACGATAATTTGGGATACTTCCTACGGGATGATTCTGACCCTAAACTATCTTATTACGTCAGCCCCGATGGTCTTTGCTCCAGTCATGACAAAAGTCTAGAAGAAGTCTTACGCCTGCGGTCGCCAAGCCAAGCTGTCTATGAAGGTGACTCTATTACCCTCTCCTTTTAACTTAAAGATTTTTATTAAAAAAGGATAAAGACCATGCGCTACCAATCTATGTCAAGTCGAAGAGCAGGTAAAAGTAATTACATGAATGCTGTGCTGAACCGCCTCCTGAATAACGGTTATGATTGTATCTGTAAGGATGGTGTTACTACACTCTTCAAACGTAAGGACAAAGACCATGCTTAAAGATTTTTATTAAAAACTGAGAAAATCCCACCCTCTATAATGAAGAAAACAAAAGTCTCTGAAAGGACACACTATGGAACTCATCCTTGTACTTATCTTTATCGCTGCCTTCGCTGTAATCACTTACAAAATGGCTGAAAACCGTGGGCGTAATGCTTGGGGTTACACTGTCGGGGGCCTCCTACTTTCCCCTGTAGTCATGTGGATTGTCCTTGCTATCGTGGGTAAAACACCTGAGAAAACAAAAGCAGACATTCTTGAAATGAAAAAAGTTATGATGGAAGATGAAACTATCGTAGGTCAATAGCAACACTAAACCACCTAAACCAAAGGGACAAACCAATGAGCTATAGAATTGAAGCCGCTACAAAAGAAGAGTGGGCTGAAAGAGCATTATCTGGTGAGAAGAAGTTAGAAGAACTAAAGGCTGCTTGTATTGCTGCTTGGGGTGCTGCTGCTCGTGCTGCTTATGGTGTTGGTGTCGATGCTTCTGATGCTGCTGCTTATGCTGCTGCTTGGGAGGCTGCTCATGATGCTTATCAAGATGAACTGAATAAAACAAAGGAACAAACAAATGAATAACATGATTACAGCTATCGCCGAGGCGCTTCGTCGTCGTCGCAACATCAACGCAACTATCGCTGAACTGCACAGCTTGACTGATGCAGAGCTTCACGACATCGGCATTCATCGCAGCAATATCGAAACTGTTGCTCGTGGTTTGATCGACATTCATCGCACTGTGCGTGATACTAACAACCAGTAACGTCTTGAAAGGACACAAAATGAATACTGTTGAAATGAAAGCTTACCGAAAATCACCAGAGTTCCTTAAGAAAATTTCCTTTAAAGAACTTGTAAAAGCAATTGATGCTAAGTGGGGTCACACCTACGAAGATGCCACAAACGACTAATATCTTAAAGTGTAGCCCCTGTGGGCTGCATCATAGGACACTAACGTCCGTATACCCCAATTGGAGACTACACATGGCTAATCGTATCGCAAACAACACTCAAATCGCAACTATTAAAAAAGGCCGTATTGATAACTTACTACGTAATCAGGCTTGCATCACCGCTTGCTCTTTTGGTATTGCCGAGGCTGCTCGTATCCACAAGGTCTCTAAGGCTTCTGTCCACAACTGGATTCAAGGAAACTCTATGCATTACCACCGTGCTCAAAAAACAAAGCCAGCAAGAGAGTATAAGTCAGCAGTGAAGCAGCTAGAGGGTTCTTTCACTAAAGACTATGTTAATGGCTCTTTGCGTTATACTAACGAATATCGGCGTGAAGTAGCTATGTACGCAGCAGATTTTGGTGTGTCTCTAGCTTATCAAAAGTTTAAGCCAACTAAAGCAACAATCTACAAGTGGCTTCGTAGCTTCAACTTAGATGGTTACTACTTCTCACGATAAGACCTCATAAAAATTTTCCCCCTTCAGCTTAACGGTTGGAGGGGGTTTTTAACCTATTTTTTTTGAAAGAAATTATTAATGCCAGTAATATCGATTATCTACCTACTTATATTCGTAGCGTATAGATAGTCGTTTAATCCTTAACTAGTGGAGTGCAATTTAGCACTTGGTCCACAACTACAAGGAATGACTAATGAATACACTAGATCTTCTTGCAGATGACCTGCATTTTAGACAAAAACAAATGTTCAGCAAAGACGGAACAGTAGACACAAGGAAAAAAGCACATGCTATTGCAGACATCTGCCCAACATACTTGGTTGAGCTAACCTACGGTCACGTTCTGCAAGCTATCGAGAGGCAGTCCTCTTTATCTGCTATTGTCAAAGGCATAGGTAGCGCTATTATGCGACGGGAGAAATTGAAAGATGACCCTGTTCAAGCTTGCCACATAGGGTGGTGCATCCTCGTAGCTTACCTTGAAACCAACATACTGTCTTACAAGGGTGAGCACAGAAAGAACTCTAAGGGCAAACGAGACAAGCACCCTACTTACTATATAAAAGTAAGGGACATGGACGCAATTAAAGAACTAATGGACTTAGTTTCTAAAGACAGCGTTGACTTGTTCCCTATGCAACAGGCCCCACAGCCGTGGGAATACAACAAATTTTTACACAAAGAGACTGGGGTTAAGTTAATCAAACACGCGCATGAAAATGCCGTGCGACAAGTTAAGTATAACGACATGTCTTACTTGGTGGATACACTTAATAAGTTGGGTAGCACTCCTTGGTGTATTAACCCCTTCGTATTCGATGTGTTTAAGAAAACACGTAACCTAGAAAAAACCCCCTTCAAGTACTCTAAAGAAGTTGATAGAGAAAAAAAAGCCTCTTTATTGGTTGAAGTCAATGCCATCGAAGCCTTAGCAGAGAGGAATCTTAACAATGCTTTTTATCATCTTTACAATGTTGATTTTCGTGGGAGGATATACCCGAATACTTCTTTTCTACATGAGCAATCCTCAGATAACGCCAAGGGGCTTCTCTTGCTCAACAACCCGGTACCTCTAGGGGACAACGGTTACTACTGGCTATCAGTGCATACCGCTAACATGTGGGGCAACGACAAGGTGTCTCTTGATGACCGTATGCAGTGGGTTCAAGATAACTTTGACGCTATCTGGGGGTACGTAGAAGACCCTCTTGCAAACGATGACTGGATGGATGCTGACAAGCCTCTGTGCTTCCTTGCTTGCTGTAAAGAGTTAGTTGACATCTCTATATGGAGTGCAGTCCACCCTACCGAAGACTTCCCCTCTTGCCTGCCTGTCTACGTTGACGGCTCTAACAACGGAGTACAACACCTAGTAGCTATGTCTCAAGACGAAGACATTGCACCACTAGTTAACCTCGTCCCCCAAGACTTGCCGGGGGATGTTTACATGTTTATCGCTGAACATACTATTACTGAAATCGGTAAACAAATGGATAAAGCCAAACAAGCAGACAAAGACAAGTTTGATGGTTTCTTTGTTGAGTGGAAAGAACAACTTAAAGGTTTGCGGGAACAGCCAGAAAGAACGGAACGGAGCCGTTTAGCTTGGCAAGAATTTGGTAAGTTTAAAAACCACAACTATCAGTACATTCAAGACTCTATGCCCATTTACTGGTCTAAGATTAAAGAAAAGAAGGTATGGCGTAAAACACTCAAGCGCAACGTTATGACACTAGCTTACGGTGGCACGGCGCGGGGCATGGGTCAGCAGATTATCGATGATACGAGGGGACTGTCCGAATATCACCGTGACATGCATGACTCGTGGGGTTACAAGCTAGGCAGGGTTGTCCATACCCTATGCTACGAAAAACTCCCCGGACCTGCTAAAATGCTTGGTATGTTCGAACAACTGGCTTTACAAGAGAACGACAAGGACATCCCTATCGCTTACGAACAAATCGTAACAGGCTTTCCCTTTGTTCATTCTTATCGTGAGCCAGAAAAGAAAAGAGTTTTGCTTTACTATGGCGAAGACCAAATAAAACTTAACATCCAGATTTGGCAAGAGGCAACTCTTAAGAAGTCTAAACAGAAGACAGGCGCGTCACCTAACATCGTTCATAGTCTAGACGCAGTTCACTTAACAATGGTCGTGCATGATGCAGACTATGAAGTAACTGTTGTTCACGACTCTTTCGGTTGTCACGCAGGTAACATGGGCCACATGTTTGAACATGTTCGTCATAAGTTTGTCGAGCTATATAACATAGACCCCCTAAACCACATCATGTCTCAGATGGGCGCAACACACTTAATCCCAACTAAAGGAAATCTCAATGTCTCAGAAGTTATCAAATCCGACTACGCCTTTGCCTAAAGCTTATCGTAAAGTAAAGTTCGGCGACACTATCGACACTGTGAAGATTATCGGTCTAGACTACGACGCTGACGGTGTAGTAGAGGTAATCAAGGTCATGGTTCACCCTATGACTGACGACGAGTTCTACGCAGAACTCTACATGGAAGACCTCGGCGATTGGAATTTCGTCGATTAAAATAAGGTCAAAAAATACTTGACCCTTATGACTAATACTAGTCCAAACACACACAATACAAATCTCAAATATACCCCAAAAGGAAGAAATTATCATGGCTAACAACACAATCATTCTGTCTAACGTTGAACTTTTCTTTGCTAAGCTTGACCCAGCAAACCCCAACTCTCGCTTCGACAAAGATTTCCCAACTTGGGAAGTTCAGATTCGTACTAAAGACAAAGCTGTTGCTAAAGGCTGGAAAGAACAGAACCTTCGCGTTACTCCAGACGAGAACGACGATGGTGTATTCTATCGTGCTAACCTTAAGAAGAAGTCTAAGAAGCGTGACGGTTCCGACATGGCACCTGTTAACGTTGTAGCTGGTGACTTGTCAGCCGTAGACCCTGCCACTATCGGTAACGGTTCTATTGCTAACTTGTCTGTATTCCAGTATGACTACAACATGAACGGCAAGGACGGTATTGCCTCTATGCTGATGGGCGTACAGATTACCACGCTTAACGAGTACAAGCCTATCCCGAAGCAAGGTGGATTTGCTCCTACAGAGTTCAAAGTAAACAAAGTTGCCGACAACCAAGCTGTAGATGCTGACATGGTTGGCGACGACTCAGACATGGACTTCTAAGCTATAATACTAAGGTCATCCCAATAACGGGGTGGCCTTTTTTACTAAATGGAGAACTATTTTAATCGAAAACCACGAGCAAGTAAATATAGTTGTAAACACTAAACAAGGAAAAACATAATGGCTAACTATAGCAAACCTTACCACAAAGATAACATCCGTAAAGATGGAAAAAAAATTATCCTCCAACTTTATAATGCCTCAAAGGGCAATAAAATTATACACACGGGCAAAGGTAGCAGGAAACTTACGAAAGACTATATGATTAGCGTTTTACGTGACAACATTTCAGAGGGGTTGGGGCACCAAGACCGAAAGTGCGCAGACTGGATGACGGAGGTTTCGATAGCAAAACTTAACAATGAGGCAATCAAAATTCGATTTATACAGGAGGGGGAGCTATTCTAATGAAAAACCAAGTATACCTAGCTGGGCCAATGGAAGATTGTACCACAGAGGCAATGACTAACTGGCGACTACGGGCAACAGAGTATCTGGACATGGCGGACATCGCCACTCTAGACCCAACACGACGGGTCAGCTTCCATGACCAGCTAGGAGATAACTTGCAGGATGTCACCAAGACTATGAACATCTGTAAGCGTATCTTTAAACAAGACTTGCATGACATTGCGGATAGCCGTGTTGTGTTAGCTGATGTTCGCCGTGACTCTGGTCGTGGTACAGGCACCGCGATGGAAATCATGTTTGCTCACATGAAGAATAAGATTATTATCTTGTGGGCTGACGAAGACGACTTTGTACATCCATTCTTAGAGTCGATGGCTACAGAGAAACACTATAACTTGTATGATGCGCTTGACGCAGTAAAGGAGTACTACTAATGTATTATCGTAACTGTAAAATCCTCTCTTTCTACATGATGGATATGGACAACACTGACGACGCCCAAGACATGCTACAAGACCGACAGTACTATATGACCCCCGATGCACCCCACTTTCACATGTCAGCTTCACAAGTGCGAGATACGATGAACATTGTATCGCGTGTAGCAGAACGTTGTGGGGGTTATCCTGACCGAATCACTTGGTGGGTTGAACTTGAAGAGTTCCAAGGACAACTAGTAGAAGTAACTGATTACAATGAACTGAGTGATTAACATGGGAACTAAACCAACGAGAGGCCCAGCCTCGCCTATGCCTTCTCACACGGCAATGATTGCAAACAAACTTCAAAAGGAAGACACTATGACTGTAGATAGATGCCCTAACACGGCTGCGTGGCAGGTTAGTATGATGATTAGTGGCTATCGTGAAAGCCGACGCTATATTGGCTATACTAAAAAAGAAGCAATAGCAGAGTTTGAAATGGAATTTGGCTTATGACTGAACATCGTGAAACTTACTACGAACTGCACCTCGACGGAGAGTTTGTACATAAAGGTTCTTATGAGTCGTGTCTAGAAGAGAGCTTGTATCCCTTAAATGATAACCGAACTGAAATCTACAAAGTAGTAGTCACGGAGGAGAGGATAAGATGAAAGTAGCAGTCTATTATAATCTTCACAAACACACTTTCTCTTTGCAAACAAACTTCAAAAGGAAGACACTATGAAAACCATGACATCACAAGAAGTATTTGATCAAAGTGTAGACGGCATCATTGCCCAAGGTGGGCCTTCTAAAGGTACCGACGGGGTATCCTGTATGTACCGAGGGGATAACGAAAGGTCTTGTGGTGTTGGTATTCTAATCACTGATGAAGAGTATAAGCCAGAAATGGATGACCCTGACATTGGCACTAGTGTGAGTGCTATCTTTGGCAGAGGTCTTCTCCCAAAAAGGTTAGAGGGCAATCTAGCGTTACTTACGGCTCTACAACAATGTCATGATAATATGGGAGGGGATTCAGATTGGACCCAATACCTTTGTCAGGTAAAAGAAGTAGCTGAGAGATATAACTTAATTTGGACACCGAGAGTAATAAAAGGGACAGTACTATGAAGAATAACTGGAAAAAACTAGAAGATTCTTTTGAAGAGCGAGTAGCAATACTGGAGCATGATGCGGGTTATTCCCTTTACGAAGCAGAACAACATGCGGCCCAAGGCGTCGGCTTTAAAAACAAGTCTGCACTTAAAATCCACATACAAGAACTTAAATCAAAGGGGTAAATACTATGAAAGTAGCCGTTTACTATAATCTTCACAAACACACTTTCTCTTTGCAATCACGCAACAAAGAAGACTACGGTCGGGTAATAGACCATATCGACCACGTAATCTTGAAGAACGTAAAGTTTACTGTCCGAGAGGCAGGACGCCAAAAAGTCCTAAATGAGAAAAAGAAGAACGTCCACTCTTTTGCAGTAGGTGAATTAGTAGACCGTGTGGGCTTAGATAGGGGTCCGGGAGTGGCAGTAACCTACAACCCTTATAAGTATTCAACCTTCGTGGTAAAGGATACTGAAGAACCAATAGAACAGGCTGAGTACGCGGTATTGCGTATTGGTATCAATAACAACCCAATAATCGGAGCTTACTAATATGGAAACTTTCACATATAAAATAAACAAGACAGAAACCACTAACTGGCAAGAGGCCATAGACTTATTTGAAGACGTTAAAGTTTGGACAGCGTTTTGTCCGGTTATAGTAACAAACAGTTCAGGGGTGATTGTGATGTACCTGAACGACTTCGAAGACATACAAGGGTGGTCAGAGCGACTAATGAACACCCGACTTAACGAAGAAGGTGAATTTGATGAGTACGGTAACTACGGAGAGAACAACGGAGCGCTCTCAGAGTTTAAACCAAAAAACCGTGTAGAAGCGCGTATCTACAAAGAGCTTCAAGAACAAGAGGCAGATGGCATGGGTATTGTTGAGAGCGTCTATGACAAAATCGATCTACCTCTGACAGGAGACTTGTCAGATACGACCACAGAGCTAGACTTTCACGGAAACTTCTCAGGAATGACCGCTGAAGTTAAAGACTCTATCATCAACCCTAAACATTACAAACTCTTCTCACCAGACGACTATGCTGACTACCCCAAGGGTATCGAGTATATGGATTTGTGTGATAAGGCGCTGGCTCACTTGTCGGGTGTTGAGTCTCACCTTGTAGGTCAGATTCTCAAGTATGCCCTGCGTGTGGGTAAGAAAGATGCAATGGAGCAGGATGCCACTAAGATTGAATGGTATGCTACTCGTTTAGTTAACACTGTTAAAGGAAAATAACATGCTAGACTTCAAAGAAGCAAATAGAGTGTTCTATGCTGTCAAGGGCAGCTTAATCCCCAAGGAATACTCTCAGGACGACATCTTGGAGATGTATAATTCCTATTTTAAGCGTCTCTGGGGAAACCACGAGGCACTTATTCGTGATGATAAGTTCGAAGAGATTTGGGCTAATCGACATGATGTCCTTACCGAATACCCTGATTTTATGGAAGGAGACTACTTTGATTAACTCAATAGAAGCTAAACAAGTCCGCGAGATGGCTAAGTCTTATCGCAAGATTCACCCGCTGTATACTATCGGAGTGGCAGTGTTGAAAGCATCTGAAGCTTATGAGGTCTTCCGAGACGCTGAAGCAGAGATGGTGTTTAAGACTTACAAAAAATAACTAGAAACCCTTAACTAATAAGCTAGGAAACCTTATGAAATTAGTTTTTGATATTGAAGGTAACAACCTGTTGCCCGGACTAACCACCTTCCACTGTGCTGGTGCCAGAGACGTCGATACAGACGAGGAGTATTGGTTCAAACAAGACCAACTACAAGACTTCCTTGACCTGCTAGACAAAGCAAAGGTAATCGTAGCCCATAACGCCTTTGGCTACGACATCCCTGCTCTTAACATTCTATCCAAGAAGTACTTCAACAAGCCTTGGGAACCTAAAGCCACAGTACAGTGTACTAAGGTTATGTCTCAGGTTCTGTGCTATACTCGCTTTGGCTTCGGACACTCACTTAAACAGTGGGGTATTCACTTCGGAGACCAGAAAGGGGACTACACAGGAGGCTTTGAAGAGTATAACGAAGATATGTTTGTGTACATGCAACAGGACGTCCGCCTTGGTACACGGGTATACAAAGAACTACTACGGGAAACCAAGGTAGCTATTGACCACTTCGTTTCTAAGTCTATTCTTAAAGCCTTGCGCTCTGAGATGGAGATGGACCGCATCATGGTTAAGCAGTGTCAAAACGGTTGGCTCTTCGACAAGGAGTCAGCAGAGGCTCTGATGAAGACCCTCGAAGAACGTATGAACTCTCACGAGATTTACATCAATGGCCTCCTTGGTCAAATGGTGGCGTCTCCTGATGGTTCTGTGGTAAAAGCAAGAAAGGACATCTCTGATGGAATACCAACGGAAATCCCAGCCAAGTCACCAAAGTTTACTAAAGCAGGCAAACTCGATAGTCACACTAAGCGTTGGTTTGGCATCCCTGCTGATAGTGTCCTTGGCCTCGATACCCCCGAACTCCTCCCCGTCGTGGGGCCTTATTGCCGTATTGAGTTTGTGGGGGGTGATGTCGGTAACACAAATACTGTTAAGGAATACCTTTACACAATCGGGTGGAAGCCAGATGAGTGGAACTGGAAGAAAATCGATGGAAGCTTTGTCAAAGTCTCAGCAAAACTCTCCGACAGTTCCTTGGCACCACTAGGAAAGGTAGGGGAGGTCTTATCTGAGTACTATACTCTACGTAGCCGTCATTCGGTTATGAAAGGCTGGTTCCCACATATTGATGAGAACTCACGACTACACGGTGATGTGTTTAATGTTGGAACACCTACGTTCCGTCAGACACACAAGATTATCGCTAACTTGCCCTCTGGAAAAGCTGTACTCGGCCCTGAAATCAGGAAGTTGTTTATTGCTCGTCCGGGATACAAGCTTGTTAGTGCTGACTCTGCTGGTTGCCAACTTCGGCTTCTGGCTCACTTTATGGGAGACGACAACTATACACGAGAGGTTCTTGAAGGTGACATTCACCAGAAGAACGCAGACATTCTCGGTTGTTCTCGCAATGACGCTAAGCCTTTTATCTTTGCATACCTCTATGGTGCAGGGGGTAAGAAGCTTGGGTCTATCCTCGGTGTTAGTGATAAAGAGGGCAACAAGCTAAAGAAGAAGTTTACCGCTGCGTTCCCTGCCTTGGGTGCGCTGATTGATAAGGTTAAGAACATCGTTGACCAACAGGGGTTCATTCCCGGTCTAGATGACAGACCTATTTATACGGAGTCACAGCACAAGGCACTTAACTACCTTATCCAAGGTGCTGAAGCTGTTGTTATGAAGTACACTATTATCATGGTTGAGGAAGAGCTGGCGAAGGCTGGTCTTGACCAAAGCATCTTACTATTCTACCACGACGAGGTTACTTACGAAGTTCGTGAGGACCAAGCAGAACAAGCTAAAGAAATCATTATGCGCTGTTTTGAAGAAGCACCTAAAGCTTTGGGTGTAGACATCATGACTTGCGGAGATTGTAACATTGGAGAAGACTACTATGACGTACACTAAACTTATCAACAACCACGTAATATTTGCAATTGACAACGATAAAGACCTTCATACTGTTGCCAAGTTCACCCGTTACTTAGACACTCAACGTGCGGTTAACCGGCTTCATTACGCCCCTCAAATCGGTATCGGCAGCTATCAAGAAGAGCTAGAGCAATGCTACATGATGGACTTCAATGACTACTACAAGTTTGTCGAATTAAGTGGTTACGTAGATGAGCAAAGTAGTGTTCTTGTTCTTAACCCCCGAAACCCCCGCTCTTCTACCTATCAAGGCATGCTCCATTACCCGAATGGCAAAACTGAGAATCTAGGTATCTGGACGGATGTGAGTGGAGAAGCTTGGAAGTGTCTTGAGGCTTACACAGTTATCAATGGCCGCACCTTTGCTTGCGTCTGAACAAATAAGACTTCGCATTAAACTATCTGTAGCTGCCTTTGCTTACGAGTATAAGAGCGACAGTATAATGTCTGATGCTGAGTTCGATAGGTTGTCTTACCTTGTTGATACTAGTATAGCTACTGGCAATCGCAAGCTGGATAACTTCTTTAAGAAACATTTCGAACCTGCCACAGGTATGTGGGTTCGGAAACACCCCGATAAGAAGGGGCTTGTAAACCTCTATGAGCGTTATTATAAACCAAAGGACGAAACAAATGGCTGAGAACTTCCCTACAGTTGAAGAACTAGACACACTCGTTGAGAACCTCGAACAACCGGGGGGACGTAGTCCTTGTGAGCTACAAGAAGACAGAGAAGAAGCGGCAAGTATCCTCTTGATGTTTCGTAAGGAGATAGATAGTTCTCATGCCGCGTTGTTTGGCTCAGGACTATAATAATAAGGAACTAACACAATGATGAAAGCATGGAAAAACTACAGGTGCTGGTGGGAGGCTCATGGTAGAGCTGAATGGCAATGTGATAAAACCTTTGAGGAATACATCAACGGAATGTCACTGCATGAACTTATGCAAACTCTGGAGGATTGGGAGAATAACACACAATGACTAAACTAGAAGAACGAAAGGCTGCTTACGCTGCTTATGATGCTTATGAGGGTGCTCATGCCGCTTATCATGCTTGGATTGCGTATCAAGCTGAACTCAAGAAAACACAGGGGGAACTCAAATGACAACTACCAAAACCTTCAAATGCGCTGTTAGCTCCAGCGATATCCTGACCGCATTCAAAGACAGCGACAGGCGCATATGTATTGAAATCTCAGGTGGCAGGGGATACCAAAAAAAAAACGTCCTGTTGACTAAAAAGCAAGTCAAGAAGCTGCGTAAGGTACTCAAGAAGTGCTTAAAATCCAAAGGAGAATAAGATGATACATCTGATAATATTGGTCTTCTTAGTAGGTTGGTGCGTTATGGCACTTATGCTCCTAGTCGCAATTTACGAGTACGTGTTCGTGCCGTGGCTACTTAAAAAACACTGCGTGAGATTAAAAGACAAAGGAGAACACACAATGACTAAACTAGAAGAACGAAAGGCTGCTTACGCTGCTTATCTTGAGGCTGATGCTGCTTATGCTGCTTCCTCTGAGGGCCGTGAGGCTGCCAAGGCTGAACTAGAGAAACAAGGATAACACACATGGAATGGCAACCTATTAAAAGTGCGCCGAAGAGTGCTTACACACCAATTTTGGTTTGCCAGTCTAGGAATGGCATAATCCGCACTGCTGTTTGGTCTGTAAGATATACTCATTGGAGTTGTGGACATGGACCTATGGGATTTATTGCAGAAGTGACCCACTGGATGCCGCTACCTGACCCACCAGCAGAGGATAACACACAATGTACGACCTAATACTGACAGCAGCTTTCGTAGGCACTGAACCCCTACTACTTGAAACAGGTCTTTCACTTGCTCACTGCAATGCATTGCTTGCTGAACTCTACGACATTGCAGCCAAGACGCCTCTGGTCACTATTGCCTGCGTAGTACCCCTATAACCCCACGTCTTGAAAGGACATACTATGAAATCTAATCTAATGACATTCGCAATCGCAGTGGTTTTCCTCTTAGCCCTTGCTGCCGCAGCATCCGCGTAGCACACCATAAATAACAAACGTCCCGAAAGGACACACAATGACTAAACTAGGAGAACTAAGGGCTGCTGCTGATGTCCCTTATGCTGCTGCTGTTGGCTATGAGGAAGCTGCTGCTGCTTGTGCTGCTTTTGCTTCTCGTGATGCGGTTAGTGCTGCTGCTGCTGCCCTTGAGGCTGCTTATGATGCTGCTTATGATGCTGGTGCTGCTTATGATGCTGCTCATGATGCTCGTGATGCTGCTGATGCTGCTTATGCTGCCGCTTATGCTGAACTAGAGAAAACAAAGGAACAAACAAATGAGCTATGAAGAAATCAAAATCTCAGGTTGGTATGAATCAGAAGAAGGTGTAGCCCTTATTGAAATAAAGGGAGCCTTAGATTATAACGACTTGGCTAAAAAACTCCTCGACGCGTATGGCTACGACATAGTTGGCGTAGATATGGAGTTAGACGGAGAATACACTGACGGCTCTATTGTTAATGACATGGTCGTAATACTTGAACTAGACCGTGTTGGAGAAACACTATGACTAAGCTAAAAGAACTACAGGCTGCTTGGGATGCTGCTGAAGTTGCTTATGATGCTGCTTATGCTGCTGCTTATGATGCTGCTGCTGATGCTTATGATGCTGCTTATTATGCTTCTAATGCTGCTTATTATGCTTCTAATGCTGCTTATTATGCTTATAAAATTGAACTAGACCGTATTGGAGAAACACTATGACTAAACTAGAAGAATTAAAGGCTGCTTATGCTGCTTATGCTGCTGAGACTGCTGCTTATGTTGCTGCTCGTGATGCTTATGTTGCTACTTATGATGATGTTCTTGATGCTGCTGATGCTGCTTATGATGCCTACCAAGCTGAACTCAAGAAAACACAGGAGAACACACAATGAAAATACGTACAGCAAAGAATATGCCTAAGTACAAAGGTTGGGCGTATGACCCAGATATAAACTTATACATCCGAGCTACTGATGGGTTAGCTGGGTCACCAACCTACATGAGCTTAACATTCCCAAAACAGAAAGAAGGTTAACACAAAATGACTAAACTAGAAGAACTAAAGGCTGCTGCTTATGATGCTGCTTATGCTGCTTATTATGATGCTGCTTATGTGGCTGCTCTTGATGCTGATGCTGCTTATGTGGCTGCTAGGGATGCTTACCAAGCTGAACTAAAGAAAACAAAGGAGAACACAAAATGACTAAGTTAGAAGAACTAAAGGCTGCTGCTTATACTGCTGCTTATGCTGCTTATGATGCTGCTTATGATGCTGCTTATGTGGCTGCTCTTGATGCTGATGCTGCTTATGTGGCTGCTCTTGATGCTGCTCGTGCTGTTGCTCTTGATGCTGCTAGGGATGCTTACCAAGCTGAACTCAAGAAAACAAAGGAGAACACACAATGACTAAGTTAGAAGAACTAAAGGCTGCTAAGGGTGCTGCTTATGATGCTTCTGATGCTGTTGATGCTGCTTGGGATGCTGTTTATGCTGCTGAAGTTGCTTATGATGCTGTTGATGCTGCTTGGGATGCTGTTTATGCTGCTGCGCGTGATGCTCTTGGTGCTGCCCATGATGATGTTATAGCTGCTCGGAAGCTTGCTGATGCTGCTTGGGATGCTGTTTATGCTGCTGAAGTTGCTTATGATGCTTATATGGCTGAACTAAAGTAAACAAAGGAAACACAATGACTAAGTTAGAAGAACTAAAGGCTGCTTGTATTGCTGCTGAGGCTGCTGAACTTGCTGCTTGCAATGCTACTTGTGAGGCTCACAATGTTTATTATGCTGAACTCACAAAGCATAGACAGGAGAACTCGAATGACAACTAAACTAGAAGAGCTGAAGGCTGCTTGGGATGCTGCTGAAGTTGCTTATGTTGCGGTTGATGCTGCTTGGGATGCTGTTTATGCTGCTGCCCGTGAGGCTGCTTATGATGCTGAGACTGCTGTTGGCTATGAGGAAGCTGCTGATGCTGCCCACGATGATGCTTATGCTGCTGCTGATGCTGCTTATTATGCTTATAAAATTGAACTAGACCGTATTGGAGAAACACTATGACTGCAACAGTATCAGCTAAAACTATCATCGACAAAGCCTTCTCTCGTTTGTTCTTTGAACTTACGTTTGCAGATATCGAAGTATGCAACCACACCGCAGACCTTCTGGCCGAGTTAGAAGGCACTATGTTAGAGCTTTCTGAAAGCACTAGCACTACGGAGATGGAGTTATTCCTCGAAGACTCCCATGAAGAGGGTTTCCAAGAAGGTGTACAAATAGCACAACAGGACGCATTTGATGATGGCTTCCAAGAAGGTTATGACCAAGCAATTGCAGATTATGACGGGGGGGAAGTAATATGAAAAGTTACCTATTCAAGGTTGGCCTAGCTATGTCTATGCTACTAAATGTACTTCTTGGGGGCGATGTGGGTCAAACCTTCTCAGCTCGCAACCACGAGGCTAAGCGCAATAAGAAAATAAATATCGCTCGCTTTATTGACAAGTTGTTTGGCAAGGACCACTGTATAGAATGTTGGGCGCACTGGAAAGTACGCAAGTGGTAATATAGGAGAAGTTATGTTTACTGTAGAACACGAATTTGATAGTACACTAATCACTACGCTAGACCAAAAAGGAGAACAAGAAGACGTAGAAGTACACCTTGATGAAGAGTCTGTATTCTTTCGTCAGTGGAGCGAGGAAATCCAAGGCTATGACTTAATTGAAATGTCGATGCAACAACTAAAAGATATTGTATCGGCGATAGACTCACCTGAAGGGGCTTACTATGCGAAATGAAGTATACGAAGAGCTGGCAATCAGTTTCTTTACACCGGGCCACCGTAACCACGAGGAGCTAGCAAAGGGCCTCAAAGAAGAGGTCTACGAAGTTTTAGAGGCAGAGGCTACCGGGACTCGCTCAGATCTACTAGACGAGCTAGGAGACGTCCTCTGGTATATCACTGTCATGGCTGTAGGTGAAGGCAGTAGCCTGACTGAGCTTATGGAAATCAACCGTGACAAACTAACAGAACGTGAACTCTATGGTAAGTGAAGTGGGTAGAGAAGCCTATAAAAATAAGGACTAAAAATACTTGACCCTTATGACCTACCACCCCTGTCTGGGGTTAATTAAAGGAATATTACTATGACTATGGCTATCATTGATGGTGATGTATTGGTATACATGGCTATCTGGAAGAGTGAATCACTAGAAGAAGCAAAGACTAAGTTCCAAGGACTCTTAGATGATGTTCTTAATAGCTTGTTTACTAAAGACTACGTTATGGCCATCGGTGGCCCTGACAACTTTCGATTGGACCTGTTCCCTGAATATAAGGGGAATCGGAAGAAAGCCAAAGACACTAGACCTGAGTGGTTTGATGACTTGAAGTCTTGGGCTAGTAAACTGGAAGGCTCTGTAGAGTCTGATAACTGTGAAGCTGATGACCTAGTACGTGTATGGGCTTTGGAATGTAATGCAGCAGGTATTAACTGTGCTGTTGTTTCTGTCGATAAAGACTTACATTGTATTGTAGGTACCCACTATAACCCACGAACAAAGAAGATTTACCAGATTGATGAAGAGTATGCAGGTCGGTTCTACTGGCAGCAAGTACTAACAGGGGATAGTGTTGACGCCATACCGGGCTTGTGGAAGGTTGGACCTGTCAAAGCTAAGGCTATGCTGAAAGGAGCAGTCACTTCTAAAGAAATGCGAGATGTTGCATGCAGAGCTTATCATGACGCTTACGGCGATGAGGGTTATGCTTACTTGATTGCTAATGGCCGATTGATACACATCTGGCGTCACGTTAATGACTATTTTAAAATTCGGAAGGAAGTCTATGAATCTGCAATTGCTTGAATCAATGATGGAACATGCGGTTGACGAGGATGAGTGGGGGCATTGGAAGACGATGCCCTACCTTACTGATGTTGACCCTATGAAGTCATACGGTTTTGTTTATGTAATCCGTAACAAAACAAACAACAAACTTTACATTGGAAGGAAGAACACACGACACTTCGGTAAGAAGTCAAGTAAAAACTATGGTAAGGAAACTAACTGGAAACGTTATGCAGGTAGTTCAAAGCACGTCACCGAAGATATAAAGATATTCGGCAAAGATAATTTTGAATTTATTCTCTTGGAGTTTTATAACACACGAGGTGGTTTGAACTACGCTGAAATAGCCTTCCAGATTAAATGTGATGTCATGACTGCTAAATTACCAGATGGTGAACGCCAGTTCTACAACGGTCAAGTTGGGGCTGTGCGATGGATTCCTAAAGAGACGCGAGACTTCTCAGAAAGAACCCGACAACTCATGTCAGAGGCTAAGAAAGGCAAGCCTGCTAACAACCCTAATTTGTGTGATAATCTTATCCCCGGAGGTATAGACGCTTACGCAGGTTGGAACTCTAAGCGTATTCAAATTAACAAAGGGGATAGTGAAATCATCTTCAACGACACTAAAGACGCGGCCAAGTTTGTAGGCTGTGCTCACGATTCGGTAGCAAGAGTTGCCAGAGGTGAGAAGAAAACTATATATGGCTGGGAGGCGAAATATCTATGATGAAAAGCGTTGCGATGGGAAGTTATCTTCTCGCCTTGGCTTGTTTAGTTATGGGCTTGTTTGGGCTACTTGGATTCATTGAATTTGAGCTACTAGCAAGCTTGTTACTGTATTTTGTATTAAAGGAAGTCTCTGATTTCTGCGCAAGCCTTTACTACGAAAACTCAGAGGAGTAAGTTATGGGTCGAATAGTTACTAAGAATCAACCTTGTGATGACTGCGGTGGCTCCGACCCTCTTCAAATCTATGATGATGGTTCTACCTTCTGCTTCTCTTGCAGGAAATCACACAAAGCAAAAGGAGATTATGTTAAGCCTATGAATAACGACTCAGGATTCGAACCCGTTGAAAACTCATGGGGGCCAAGTCTCCGTGAAGTATCTGAGGACTACCCTATTCGGGGTTTCCGTGAACGAAACATTAACAAAACCGTAACCGAGTATTATGGTGTTAAGGTGTCTTATGACATTGATGGCGCTATTGACACCCACTACTACCCTTACCACAAGGAAGGTGAACTAACAGGTTATAAAGTACGACAGCTTCCTAAAGATTTTAAAGCCAATGTAGGCAAAGTAAACGGCGGTCTCTTCGGACAGCACCTGTTTAACGGTGGTAAACGCTTAGTGATTACTGAAGGCGAGCTAGACACTCTGGCTGTTGCCTCAGCTTGGCACAAACGTTATGATACCTTCTATCCTGTTGTTTCTGTTCGCTCTGCTACTTCTTTAAAAGACTTAGTAGAGGAACGTGATTGGATTCGTAACTTCGATGAGGTTATTATCTGGTTTGATAGCGATGCCCCCGGCCAAGAAGCTATGAAAGAAGCAGCACGTATCATCGGTTATGACAAGGTTAAGATTGCTAAAACACCCGACAAGGATGCTAGTGACACTTGGGTTAAAGACCCCGACAAAGTGCTTAAGGCTATCTATGATGCTTGTGACTACACCCCTGCAGGTATCTTGGGTAAAGATGAACTGTGGGAACAGCTAATCACCTACAACTCCCTTGAGTCTGTCCCTTATCCCCCTTTCATGGATGGTTTGAATGACAAGCTCAAAGGTATGCGCTTCGGTGAAATTACCTTGTGGACTTCAGGTACTGGTTCAGGTAAGTCTACGCTGCTACGCGAGATTGCCTTCCACCTGTTAGACACTACACCTGATAAGATTGGCATCATCTCTCTAGAAGAATCACCAGCAGAAACAGCTCGTAAGATGTCAGGAATGGCCCTTAACCGTAACACCGCAGCAGAGGAGATTCCACTTGAAGAACTCAAAGAAGGCTACGACAAAGTTTTCGGCGATGATAGAGTACTTGTTCTCGACCATCAAGGCAGCATCTCCGACGGTTCTATCATGGACTTTCTGGAGTATATGTGCCTTAGTGGGGCTAAGTATCTCTTTGTTGACCACATTACAATCTTGGCTTCGGAAGGTGCAGAAGGACTTACCGGAAACGAAGCAATAGATTTAATTATGAACCAGCTACTACGCATGGCTAAGAAGCACAATGTCTGGATTGGCCTTATCAGTCACTTACGTAAGACAGACAACAAAGGTAAATCTTTCGAAGAAGGCAAGCTTCCTTCTATGGATGATATTCGTGGTTCAGGTTCAATCAAACAAATCAGTAATGACATCATTGCTTTTGCAAGAGACGTGGGGAACGCTGATGAACTTAAAAGAAACACGATTAAAACAAAAGTCCTCAAATGTCGTTATACTGGTCTTACAGGCCCATCAGGAGCACTGCTTTATAACTTTTCAACTGGAAGACTCAATAAGGGGCAAGACTACGACGACGAAGCAACGAGCCAAGGCTCTGGACAATTTATGAGGGTTTAATATGACAGAACAAGAAGCCATCCTAATAAGTATTATCCTCAACATGGCAATAGACGGGAAGTGTGACTTAACACAGTTATCACCTCACGTTGCTGGTTTTATTGAAGGTACGATAGAGGACTACGAAGAAGACCCTGAAGAAAACGAAGTACTGTACTGGTACGCACACACGGTACTTGAGCCTCTACCAAAAAGGAAACTACATTAATCAAGGGTTAACCTAATAGGAGAGACCTATGGACTACAGGATTATGCAAAAAGGGCAGCAAGTCGCCTTCTCTAACTCTTTCCATGAAATCTACAACTATGCTATCCAATACCGTAGAGACGGTGAGTTGACTGTTGAAATACTCCTCGAAGAGGGGTGGGTTTTAATGAAAAAATCTTATAGAATACAAGGGGGTAGCTATGAGTAGTATTTTTGAAACACGAAAGAGGCCTGAGTTAGGCATAGATAATATTATAGTAATCGATTGTGGTGCAGGGGGTCGCTTCGAATGTTCTAGCACTAAGGAAGCTAACGAAGTTATTGAGCAGGCTAATATGAAAGGCTGTGGTTTCAGTATATCTGTGGAAGACCTCCCTGAGAGAAGTTTAATGGAACAGAAAATAGCTGCATTAGACCTTGCAAAACAGAGAATGCTTGACGCAGAGGTTGAGCTTGCTCTTGCCAGTGAAGAATACTTTGAAGAGCTAAATAGAAAGAAACAAAAATGACTAAAACACTAATAGATGAAATTTCTGATGCAGACTGGAACGACCCTAGTGTAGCAGATTGGAATATAACTGTAGGAGAAACAAAAATGACTAAAACAACAATTGACGATATCGACCCTAAGTTCCACAAAGCTTGGCACTATGCTAACGACTTTATGGCGACAGCTATTAAGAGCGAGAAGCACTGTGAGATTTTCCTTGAAGGGACTGATCGGTCAACTGAAGAAAAAGAATTCTTGCTTTGGGCTTGGGTTCTGATTACAACAGGCCAAGATACTATTATCCGAGATGGAGTCATCTATACTTGTTATGATGATGAGGATGACATCGAGAACGATGACTACTATGAAGATATCGAAGACCTGCTACACGAAGAAGAAACAAACAAAGAAACAAAGGACTAATTACATGAACAATTACGAAAGCTTCATTCATCTTAGCCGTTACTCCCGTTTTCTAGAGGCCCTTGGTCGTCGTGAAACGTGGAGCGAAACCGTTGATAGATTGATTGGTTTCTGGAAAGAAGAAGTAAGCCATAACGTACTCACTGACGAAGAGTTTGAGATGCTCCATGATGCTGTCCGCAACCGTGAAGTAATGCCTTCGATGCGTGCTATGTGGGCAGCGGGAGATGCTTTGCGTCAAAACCCGTTTCGAGGCTACAACTGTAGCTTTACTGATGTTGACCACATCCGAGTGTTCGACGAAATCCTCTACATCCTCATGTCAGGTACTGGCGTAGGCTTCGGAGCACAACAAATTACAGGTAACAAACTCCCTATTGTTAATGACACTTTCAACCTCTCTGAACGAACAATCCAAATTGAAGACTCTTCAGAAGGCTGGTCAAAGGCCCTGCGTAAGCTGATTGCAGAACTATACCTTGGAAACATGCACCAGTGGGACTACAGTAAGATTCGACCTGAAGGTGCTCGCCTAAAGACTATGGGTGGTCGGGCTTCTGGTCCAGCACCACTGCAAGACCTTATGTCCTTTGTAACAGCTATCTTTAAGAAGGCAGCGGGTCGTAAACTAACTCCACAGGAAATCCACGACATTATTTGTAAGATTGCTGAAGTAGTAGTAGTAGGCGGTGTCCGTCGCTCTGCACTCATCTCTCTGTCAGACCTTGGAGACCCTGAACTACGTGACTGTAAGTCTGGTCGTTGGTGGGAAACTGCTTCACACCGTGCCTTGGCTAACAACTCCGCAGCCTACGACTCTAAGCCGTCTATGATGGTGTTTATGGATGAGTGGACTGCTCTAATGAAATCAGGTTCTGGTGAACGTGGTATCTTTAACCGTGCTGGCGCTCGTGCCTTTGCACCTAAACGTCGTAACGCTGACTTGCTGCGGGGAACAAATCCTTGTGCAGAAATCCAACTACGTTCCAATCAGCTATGTAACCTTTCAGAGGTAGTCTGCCGTGTTGATGACACGGAAGAAGACCTAAAGCGTAAAGTCAAGCTGGCTACTATCTTGGGAACACTACAAGCTTCTCTGACGGAGTTTAAGTATGTTCGTAAGATTTGGCAGAAGAACTGTGAAGAAGAGCGCCTACTCGGTGTGTCCTTGACAGGTATTCAAGACTGTAAGATTCTACGTAACCCAGACCCAAAGATGCTAGAGAGGCTACGCGACTATGCTGGAGAGGTTAATGTTGCATACGCAGCCAAGCTTAACATCAACCCCGCTACTGCTATTACTACTATCAAGCCCAGTGGCACTGTATCTCAGCTTGTTGATTCTAGCTCAGGTATACACGGTCGATTCTCACCCTACTACATTAGAACCGTCCGTCAAGCCAACAACGACCCACTAACAGAAATGCTCAAAGCACAAGGTGTCCCTAACGAGCCTGATGAGATGAACCCTCATAAGACAACTATCTTCTCGTTCCCTATCAAGTCACCAGCAGGTGCTACCTTGGCTAACGAGCAGACAGCTATCGAACAACTAGAGAACTGGTTAATCTTCCAGAAGCATTGGTCAGAACATTCTGTGAGTGTTACTGTCTATGTTAAGGAAGATGAGTGGATGACAGTCGGTGACTGGGTCTATCAGAACTTTGACCACATCACGGGTGTAAGCTTCTTGCCTTATTCTGAGCACACTTACGCGCAGGCACCTTACCAACCTTGTACTAGGAAAGAATTTGATGCTGCTGTAGCTGCTATGCCAACAGTAGACTTCTCTAAACTTTCCGAGTATGAATTCGAAGACAATACTGAAGGAAGTCAAACATTGGCCTGTACTGGTGGTGCTTGTGAAATACTTTAATTTAAATCATATTTAGGAGAATCAAAATGACGTTACTAGCACAATTGTTCGGAATTACTCTGGGCTTGTTTATCCGTTTCGGTATCTTTGTAGCAAGTGTTTATCTTGCTATTGAAGCCCTTAAATTGTTTGGAGTAGCTACATAATGCCTTATATCACCCCACAAGACCGTGTTCAAATAGATGAACAGATTAGTCATGTCACGCCTCAAGATGGTGGTGAACTGCAATACATGATTGCAACGTTAATTCAGAACTACTACGATAATGCTTGTCGGGGCTCTCACCCTCGTTATGCTGATATGGAAATGATGATGGGAGCGCTCAACGGCGCTTCCCTCGAACATTATCGGTGTGTTGTAGCACCCTATGAAGACCACAAAATGGAACAGAATGGAGGAGTTTATAATGTCAAACGTGGTAACGCTTACTAACTTCAAAACTAAAAAAGAACTGGAAGAAAGGGCATCACACGACATCTCTTCAGATGAGGGCTATATGTATGATGCCCTAGACCGGGTACTAGATACCTGCGATGAACTAGCTGATGTGGCTCTTGTCATCTTGATGATTGACGGCACTATGGTGTCTGGTGCCACTGATAATGATAAACAATTTTTAATGGATCTGATTGCTATGGCAACAGAGGAACTTGAAGGATTAGAAGAATGACAAATGTAACTCAAGAACTAGAATTTACTCTAGCAGATGCCCTTGAAGCAGCTTTCGAAGACTTTATTGAAGAGTATGAAATGGACACCTCTTCAAGCATCGAAGATATGCTCTATGAGTTCTTTGCGGAAGGGTTTATGTTGGCTTTCAATAACGAAGAAGAAGAAAACGAGGAGTAGAATCATTGTATATTATTCTTGGAAGACCTAACTGTACTTACTGTGATAAAGCAAAGGAACTCCTAGATAAGAAGGGTAAAGACTACCGCTACATTAATGTGCTAGGGGAGGAGAATGAGGTGTTCTTAAGTTTATTGAAAGACAATAACATCACTGCTGTTCCTCAAGTGTTTGAGCTACTAGGTGGCTTCACTGAACTACTGGAGACACTAAATGACAACTAACACACCCCCTGGGGGAGAACCCCAGAAGTCTACTGATAACCCTAAACGAGGTCGTGGACGCCCCAAGGGGTCTTCTGATGAGAAGGTCACTAAGATTAAACTCAAACCCCGCCCAGACACAGCTAAAGAGTACTTCAAGAAAGAGTACCGTAACTTAGATGTTATTGCTGTTTATGGGGTAGACGTCTTCACAGAAGAACTCATCAAGTACCTCTGGAAGGATATGACTAAAGAGTTCGTGGTAACAGACCCTGTAGAACAGAGGTTGTCTAACTTAACTCGTAGTATCGGTAACTTGCCTTACTCTATTTATCGTTATCAACAGGTACACCACGTAGGGTTCATTGAAGAAGGCTTCCACCCCGTTGTGGTAGTAGCTGAGAAGTACTGGGAAGAAGTCTCTAAGCTACCTAACCCAGAAAAAGTAGAACTGGTGTGCTTATCACACTGGCAGCGGTGATTACCCCCGCCTTTATAAGGTGATTACATCACCACACCGCATAACCCCTCCCAACATCTCTGCTGACTCCTTCAAGTACTCGCAAGAGTGCTCGTTGGGGTTGGTGGGGGTGTTGGGGGGGTTACTACCTATTTTTTTTTTTGCATGGCTCTTATAAGGTGATTACATCTATAAGGTGATTACATCACCGCACCGCCTTATTTATATCAAAAAATAAATACTTGACCCTTATGATAATAACCACTGGGGAGGGGGATTATGGGGGTGGGTAAAAGAATTATTATGCCTGCGGTAGCTTTCTGGAACAGTACTAACAAATAAGTTTTGTTTTTGTTTCTTAATAAGAAAGATTCGAGGTCTAAAGAATTCCTTTATTTCTAAATGTTTCTAAATGTATCTTAAGCTATGTCTTTAGATAGGGCCAACTTGGTCGTATATGCTCTCTGGGAAATAGTTCCGGAGTGGTCTTATAATAGATTGTTGTTACTTTTCTTTGTGTTAACTGGTTAAAACCCATAACTCGATGATGATTAACAACTTTTAAAACAACTGAAAGTCAATCTTCAACACTTCCAAAACAGAAAGGAAGAAAGTATGTCAAGACTCGACAACCGAAAGAATAAGAACGGCGGAAAACGTGAAGGCGCTGGACGCCCTACAGGCTCTAAAAACATTAACTCTAACGCTGCTGTTAAGAAGCTTGAAGAGATTGGCTTCGACCCTATTGAAGAGATGGTATCACAGTTTAGAGCTATTGAAGAAGCTTTAGCCTCTGGTCAAATCCGCATTGGCTCTGGCGCTTATGCTCAACTAATTGCCACTAAGGGTCAACTCATTAACAACCTTATGGCTTATGGCTATAAGAAGGTTCCTGAGAAGATGGAACAAGAGATCACTACTACAGCCCCTATGGCTATTAAGCTTACTATGCCTAAGGCTCGACAGAGTCTCGATAATAAGAAGGATGTTAAAGATGGCTGATAAAGACTCACGCTTAACTCGTGCTGGTGTTAGTGGTTTTAACAAACCCAAGGCAACCCCCGGGCATAAGACTAAGAGCCATGTTGTTGTTGCTAAAGTGGGCTCAACCATCAAGACCATCCGTTTTGGTAAACAAGGCGCTGTTGGTTCTGCTGATGGCTCTAAACGTAACAAAAACTTTAAAGCCCGACACGCTACTAACATTGCCAAGGGTAAGATGAGTGCTGCATACTGGGCTAATAAAGTGAAATGGTAATAAGGAATCAAAGCAATGGCTATTAAACGTAAACCAGCTCCCAAAGGCTCACACTACATGCCTAACGGAAAGCTGATGAAAGACTCTGCTATGAAGAAGACAACAACAAAGAAGAAGCCTAAAAAGAAACTGGGTTATTGAGAATGTTTAAGTATATTATGAATCGTTTAGACCTCTGCGCTAAGAAGCGTATCCCCAACCTATATAGCAAATTTAAATCTAAATAAATAACATATAACAGTATTGAGAATATTATGAATGAAGTAACCCTCCACGAAGGACAGTCTAAAGTCATCTCTGACATCTTTATGGAGGATGACGTGCGCTATGCTGTGGTTAACGCTTCCCGTGGTTTTGGTAAGAGCTATCTAGCTGCGTGTGCTGCCGCTATAGCTGTTCAAGAGCTGATAGAACTACCAGACGATGTGCCTAACAAGAATGTTGCTATCATAGCTCCGACTTATCAACAAGCTATTGACATCTATTTCCCTTTACTAGCCTATCAGCTAGGCATGGAAGCTCACGCTATTAAGTCCTCTAGAGTAGCTGGCACCTTCTGGTTCCCTAAGAACGTTATTCTTAAGATTTGGTCTTATGAAGCCTCTGAGCGTATGCGTGGTAGTGGTCAATACTTTGTTGTAGCCGATGAGGTATGCTCTTGGAAGGGTGCTGGTTCTAGCCTTAAGGAGTCTTGGGAGTCTGTTATTCAGCCTTGTATTGCTACTCGTTGGTCTCCCCAGAACGCTAAGAAGTATGGTGCTAAACCCGGTAAAGCCCTTATCATCTCTACGCCTATGGGCTACAACTACTTTTACGACATGTATAACCGTCAAGATAGTGATAACCACTGGAAGTCTTATACCTATACCTATACAGACTCTCCCTATCTAGACCCTGAAGAAATTGAGCGAGTTAAGCTAACGCTGGACCCTCTGAAATTTGCTAGAGAATACTCTGCCTCCTTTGAGGACTCTGGCAATACCGTGTTCTATACGTTTAATCGTAAAGAGCATATCGACAAGAACTTACCCTACTTCGACGCAGGTGAGGATGTACATATTGCTATTGACTTTAACGTCGGCATTATGGCTTCTTGTGCTTTTGCTTTAAGGGGTAACCAAATCCACATCCTTGATGAGTTCCAAGGACACCCCGACACCGAGACTCTAGCTAAGGCCCTAGCCTCTAAGTATGCTGGTCATAGGATTATTTCGTACCCTGACCCCAGTGGTCGTGCTAGGAAGTCTTCCGCTGCTGTCGGACAAACGGATTTTACTATCTTAACCGCTAACAAGATAGCTACAAGGGCTCACAACAAGGCACCCCCTATCATTGATAGTGTTGCTGCTGTTAACAAGAAATTCAAGAATGCTAATGGGGATATCGACATGTATATCCATCCACGTTGTTCGAATACTATTAAGTCTATTGAACGTACCGCATGGGTAGAGAGTAACCCCGACACAGCCACCATCTGTAAGAAAGAGGGTGTTGAGCACTGGACCGATGGTCTACGTTATGCTGTGGAGTATTTATTCCCTGTGCGGGGCGGTACTAAAGTAACAACTAAAGGCTTTGGATTCTGATGAACCAAGTCTAACAACAAGGAATACAATAATGGCAATCCGTAAAAAGATTAAGAAAGCTAAAAAAGAGTTTAAGCGTACATACAACCGCAACAAGAATGTCGGTAAAACAGCCCGTAGGGACGCTGTTGTAGGCGGCCTTGCTGGTGCAGCTATCGGTGCTACAGGTGGTGGTGCACTTGCTGCCGCAGGTATCGGTGTAGGTATCGGTGCTTACCGAAAGCGTAATCGCACTGCTGCGTCCAACGCTGGTGCCAAGGCAGGTGCTGCTGCACGTAAAATCGGTAAAGCTAAAGCAGGTGCTTACAAGATGACTGCTAAACATAAAGCTGCCATCTCTGCTGCTCTTAAAGGTAAGAAGCGCAAGTAACATTAAGGCATCCCCTTTCATCGGGGGGTGTTTATAATGCTACTATAAGAATTATCCCGGACAACCCAAACAAAAGGACCATAACAATGGCAATACTCAACGAACACTTCAACTCTGGCTTAGCCACTCCTGCACGCCGTGTCGCAGTAATAACTCCTAGTGACGCTACCTCTTTGGCTTTCCGTGCTTTGACAGTATACGTTACTGTTGGTGGTACTATTAAGTTTGACACCATCGGAGATGACACAGTCACTATGACCGTGCCTGACTACTATGAAATCCCAGCACAGATTACTAAAATCTATGCAACAGGAACGACTGCCACTGGCATCGTAGCATACGGATAATCATTATGGCAAATTCACTAGGAGTAAGTTTAACACGGAGGAAGCGCAATAAGCTAGTAACTATTTTATTAAACGGTACTAGTGAAAAGGCCATTCTCATTGCTGACCCGAAGTTAGCCTTTAAATTTAAAACAAACACATACACAACAGGTGGAGCCAATACTACGTTCTCCTCTGCTATGACTCACACAGCTGCTTCCAATGCAACTATGGTTGATAGTGATGGCTTGCTGAAGTGGCGTCCGCATAACAACATCTCGAAATCAAACAGCTTTGATACGTGGAACAAAACCTCCACCACTGTTGTTGCTAATAACGCTGTCGGCCCCAACGGTATAGCTAACACAGCCGACACAGTTAACTTCACTACTACAACCTCAAACATTTACAACTTGTCCACAGTCGCTGTTACTCAAGGAGAAAAGATAACTTTTGCCGCATGGGTACGCAGTGACACCATAACTTCTCTGACGATATGCCTAAATGGTAGGACACAGACACCAAACAACACCCCCTTTGCCAATCGAGATGTAACCCCCACTTGGACGTTAGTTACATATGAAGCTAGTGTTCAAGCTAGTGACACTGGACTGTTCTTTGTATTTGGGCATATGCAACCTAACAATGTAAACACCCAAATCGGTGCTTTGGAGATGTATGGCGCACACATGTACCGCAGTGACCTCGGTGGTATGGTTAACAACTCA
>Ga0307996_1000060_pt1 | contig 29444 bp, 18 predicted proteins | sample Davwhametageno35_FD_203143 | JGI IMG/M metagenome (GOLD analysis project Ga0307996, IMG submission 203143) | Marine microbial communities from Davis Island wharf, Antarctic Ocean - #35 | ecosystem: Environmental > Aquatic > Marine > Unclassified | place: Antarctic Ocean: Davis Island wharf...
AACAAATTTAAATTAACTATGATTACAATCAACGTAATGGGAGACCATATCAATGGCTCTGCCAACAATGAGCAATTCGGAGTACCTTACACCGAAGAAAAACACAAAGCAATGGTAGCATTGCAAATAAAAGCAGATAAAGCGGAGACGCCTAAAGCTTATGCAGCTATCGTAGAGGAATTTCAACAGTTATTAGTAGTGGATTACACAGCAACTATTGAAAGTGAGTGCCCTAACATTCACATAAATAAAGCTACTGGTACATATCATTTAAAATCAGGCGAAGTAGTATCTTCTATACCAATGCCACAGGCGTTAGTAGACAGGGTATTAGAATCTATGGATAAGAAAATAGATTTTGAGCCTTTAATTAAGATGTGGACTAGATGGTTAAGAAACCCTATCCTAAGAAAGAAGACAGAGGAAGGATATGGAGAAGACTTCTCTAATAGAATGTTTGAGTACATAAATGCTGACTATGTAGATAATGATTTAGCTGTCTCTTTAATGGAAGATGAAGGACTTGGGTATGAATTATCAATAGAAAGAGCTACTACTAAACAAGTAGGAATCACAGTAGAAGGACTGCTTAGAACATTTAAAGTATCTCGTGAAATTCATTCTAAGTTTACTATGGATGATAAAGGCGATACTTCTCTTGTTGACAGACAACAAGCAACGTCTATTGACCCTGACTCAGGAGAGATTACATACGATGAGATTAGTAACGAAGAAAGGTTATTTGAGCCTGCTATTATGGGAACAGGAGGAGATGCCTTTGATTGTGGAAATACATCAGGACATTTCATCAAAGTAGGACAAGCACATCGTTTATCTGATTGGTCTAAAGTAGACACAGACGATCATAGATCTTGTGTTAGAGGACTACATTGTGGAGGACTTGGGTATATTAAAGGATACGAGTATGTCAACACAGAGACTCATAATATCTTAGTAGACCCTTCTAACATAGGAGCAGTTCCAATGGCAGGAGATGGTGCTATTAGAGTATTAGAGTATTATGTATTAGATGCATTCTCTGGTATTAATGGTGCTATTTATCATTCATCTACTTATGCTGCACAGTCAGACGATAAGTGGGTAGAAGATAGAAAAGAAGCGATTGAGCACTTTGGAGAATTACAGGGTGACTTACAGGTAGCTAAAGACGAACTAAGCGCTCTGTAATATGGGAAAGAAAAAGGAAGTTATAAAGATAACTATACCTGAATTCATGACCCATGCTCAGAAATCTAAACTGAAGTATCTAAAGATAAATGGCCAAGCAATATACAACGGCAGTTTGCATCCTTTCACGAGAGCGAAAATAGTAAAGCAAATGCATGAGTATGTTAAGCCATTCATAGATGAGGAATTAAAAGGGCGGGATTTATCTCGCCTTTTTCCTTTGTCTATTAGATTAGAGGTACACGTACCTATCAACTATAGTTCTGTAAGAAGACTAAAAGGAGAGATACGCTGGAGTCCTCCCAAGGACGGCTATATAGCCAATTGGGATGTAGATAACTTATGGATATGGGGTAAAGTGTTTAATGATGAACTTACAGAGAGTGAGTACATCACAGACGACTCAGTAAGTTATGTAACAGATTCCGGAGGAGTTAGATTCAAAGAGGTCGCAACATTTAAAGAGCGAAAGCTCGTATTTGTAATAACTAAAGATTGTTAAATGGAGACACTAGAGAGATACAAAGTAGAGACTGTAAGCCATAGTGGACTGGTAGCGTTAAGCAGAAGTCCAAGGGCATATAGAGGATACAAAGAGAGAGAAGAAAGATCCTCTGCAGGAATGAATCTAGGATCAGCAATTCATTGTGAAGTCCTGGAGCCTGAAGAGTTCCAGAATCGTTATAGAGTTTCAAAGTATGAAATACCGACCGGTAAGAATGCCGTGTTTGTTTCAACTTTGTATAATACTTGGGTTAGATCTAGTTTAAGTTCTATATCAGAAGAGTACCACGAAGAGTGGGTAGCGAATGCATTTGAGAAGTCAGAACTAAAAGGAACGCCAGAGAAAGCGTGGGAGTCATTTAGGGGAGATTCAGTAGTAGGTAAGAAACTACAACAATACTGGGAATACCTAGAAGAAAGTGAAGGGTTGTTCCAATTAGCTCCTTCTGATGTAGAAACAATAACCGCCTGTAGAAGTTCTATAGAGCACCATAAGAAGGCCGCAGAGCTCTTATATGGGTATGGATTAAGTAACACGTATAATGAACTAGACATAGTGTGGAAACACCCTGATTTTAAGTTCAAGATGCGTTCCATTATAGATAAGCTTATTGTTGATGAATTCACTAAGACTATTCTAGTAGTAGACTTAAAGACATCAGCTAAGGATATTCATTCCTTTTTACAACCTTATACATCTTATAAATACTATAGACAGCTCCCTCTGTATAAAGACGCAGCGTTATGGTATGCCGAGAATGTATTAAAGTTGGATATGAAGGATTGGAAGATTGAATGTTATATAGTAGGAGTACAGACTACAGGGTACAACGAATGTGCTGTGTATATGCCTTCTATTATAGATTCAATCAAAGGAAGTGCAGAAAATCTATTAATGTTAAAGCGAATGGAATGGCACTTTGAGAATAACGAGTGGGATTACCCTAGAGAGTATTATGAAGGGAATGGGGCACTAACACTAGAAATAGATGAGCAAAGTTGCGTATAATCTAACCACTCATTTTGCACTGCCCCTATTGGGGTGGGTAAAATCAATGTATGAGCCTTATCTTATAAATTCATACATAAGACATGAAGGTATAGACCATTTTCAAACAGATCATATATTTGTACTACTAAAGGAAAGCATGGATGAGAAATACAAGAAGCTAAACTCAACGTTAAGTTCTCATAAAAGCCATATAAGCCAGTACTCAGTAGATGAAAAGGGAGAATACGTCATGCATGTATTCAAGTTTGCAGATATCATATTACCAGATTATCATCTCTTCTTAGAAGGTAAGTACTCACAAAAAAGCGAAAAAGCTAAATCTTTGATTAGAAAAAGCTCTAATCGATTTGGAGTGAACTACAAGATTCTATCAAGGGACCCTATTTTAGCTAAGAAACAAGAAGATAAAATAGGACAACCCTTAAAAGAGGAAGATGAGGTATGGTCATGCATTCAAGATGCAAACAATATTATTAAAGAAATATTCACAGACGATTTGTTTAAAACTATTCAAGCAAATCACTAAATTTAAAATCATGATTAAAATTAATTCAATAACAAAAGGAAGTAAAGTTCAAACAACACAAGAATTCATTATTTCAAAAGTAAATAAGAAGAGTATTGTGTTATCAGATAGTAAAGGAAACACTACAATCGTTAGAGATAAAGATTTTGGTAAGTATACAACAACTGGTACAACATCTGGTACAACAACTGCTCCTTTAACAGGGTCTTTAAAGGGTAGAATGCCAAAGTGGGCTAATTCTACACCTAAGATCGACTTTGTTAAAGCTGAGCGTGGAGAAGGTAGATCTGCTACAACTGCTTCTTACAAGGAGTTTAGAGGATTTCAAAAACAATTAAGAAATAATTCTTAAAAAATAAGGGGGAATTAATAGTTCCCCCTTAATTATTAACCTTAAATTTACATCCCCTATGAGAGAAGATTATCCAAACAATGCCCCGTATGACGTAACTAAAAAGTTTAATAAACTTTACCCTATTGAATGCGATTCCTGTGAAGGAGAAGGAGATGGTATGTTTTCATGCTGCACGGGGGAATTAATAACTGATGAATTATGTATATGCCCAACTTGTCTAGAACACCTAGGTGTGTCTGAATGTACAGAGTGCGAAGGCACTGGAGAGAAGACAATACAGCAGATGCAAGATGAATACGAATCCCATAAAGAAGATACAAATGAGCGATAATACTTTAGAAATAGAATTTATAGAAGACTTCGTTGATAAAGTTATGCTAAGGTGTGAATGCGCAGACCCAGAATGTAATTCAAAAGGATACATAATGAAAGGAAAAACAGTCGACTATGTCATAGAATATGACTCCACAGGAAAAGGAGAGACGAATGTATTTATTAGAATAGATATAACCCCAATGGATGCTGTTTTACAAGGTATAGAACCTGTAGTATTCAATGGTTATTGTGGAACCAATATGGATTTCGCAACTGCTCTAAGAATGGTAATTAAATAGACATATAAATATGGCGAAATCGAAAGTAAGAAAGAATAAAAAGTATGTACAGAAGGATTCTTCAGGCAAACACGTGTCTGCACGGACAAAGAATCACATACAAGAGGCAAAGAGAGCGATGATGTACAGAACATTTACTTTACAGAACGCTAGTTCATCACTGTCAGCTAAGGAGCTTAATATATTATTAGACTCTGCGATAGAGCGAAGGGATTCTTTATTAGAAGTTAAGGAACCTAAGCCTATAATGACATACATAGAAACAATAATGGATGAAAACCAAGTTCCTATGGATGGTGAATCAAAAGAAATCGAACTTAGTGCAGGTGATATACCAAAACTAAGGCAGATAATGGAAATGAAGGAGCAGGCTGAAGAACAGCTTAAAGCTCAAGTAACTAAAAGTGACTAATTATGATTTTATTCATACTACTAGTACTTTGGTTTGCTTTTCATATAGCTACTAACCCTAGTGATGATATGAAATGGTAAGCAAGTACTAACACAAACACACAAATAAAAATTAATCAAACATTAAGGATAAGATACTGACTATATGTCGGTATTTTTTTCCTTAAGAATTACGTAAGTCTAATATTATACAGTAAATGAATGGATAAAAGTAACAAGATATTATCAGATATAACCGTATGGAACAAATACGCAAGGTATAAGGATGAGGAGCAGCGGAGAGAATCATATGAAGAAGTATGTTCTAGGTATGAATCCATGATGATTCAAAGGTACCCCGAAGTTAAAGGGGAAGTACAGAAAAACATACATAAAATAAAAGAGAGAGAGATATTACCCTCTATGCGAGGTATGCAGTTTGCAGGGAAGGCAATAGAGAAGAATGAATCTAGAATATACAATTGCGCATTCCTGCCAGTGGATGATTATAGAGCATTTAGTGAAACTATGTTCTTACTACTTGGAGGTACAGGGGTAGGATACAGCGTACAGGCACATCATGTAAGTAGATTACCTGCAATACATGCACCAGAACATTCTCAGAAGTATGTGGTGGAAGATTCAATTGAAGGATGGGCAGATGCAGTTAAGTATCTAATGAAGTCTTATTTTGGATTAAGAAAGTTTAAGCCTCGGTTTGACTTTAGTGCTATTAGAGATAAAGGAGAAAGATTAGTAACTGCTGGAGGGAAAGCTCCCGGCTCGGGACCGTTGAAGAGATGTTTACTAGAGATAGAATTGATCTTATCAAGGTTGCCAGAAGGTAGAAAATTAACACCATTAGAGTGTCATGATATTCAATGCCATATAGCAGATGCAGTACTAGCAGGAGGAATTAGAAGAGCGGCTATGATTAGCCTATTTGATAGATTCGATAATGATATGATTACGTGTAAGAGTGGAGATTGGTGGGAGACTAATGGACAGAGAGGTAGAGCTAATAACTCAGCAGTACTTCCTAGAAATGAGGTAACTGAGCCTGAATTCATGAAACTATGGTCTTTAATTAAGGCTTCTGGATCTGGAGAGCCTGGAGTGTATTGGACTAACAATAGAGATTGGGGAACTAACCCTTGTTGTGAGATCGCACTTAAGCCTTTTCAGTTTTGTAATTTAACAGAGATTAATGTTTCTATTATTAAAACACAAGAAGAGCTAGAAGAGAATATAGGCATAGCCTCTTTCTTTGGTACACTACAGGCTGGTATTACAGACTTTCACTATCTACGACCTATATGGAGAGAGACTACGGCGGAGGATGCTTTAATTGGAGTAGGAATGACTGGGATTGCATCTCATTCAGTTGAGAAGTTAGATTTAAAAGCAGCAGCGGCAGTAGCCGTAGAGGTTAACAAAGTAACTGCAGATTTGATAGGTATTAATCCTTCATCTAGAGTAACTACAGTTAAGCCATCTGGTTCTACTTCTTGCGTAGTAGGTTCTAGTTCTGGTATTCATGCATGGCACGCTGAATACTATATAAGAAGAATGGAATTAAATGCAGGAGAAGCATTAGTTCCTTACTTATTAGAGAACCACCCAGAGCTCATTAAACCGCTCGAAAGAAGACCGGGAGACTACGTGTTAGAATTCCCACAAAGTGCCCCTAAAGGAGCTATAATACGTACTGAGGAAACAGCAGTTGAATTCTTAGACAGAGTATATAGATTTAATACCGAATGGGTACAAGAGGGACATGTGAAGGGAGATAACTGTAATAATGTATCAGCTACTTGTAGTATCAGAGAAGACGAATGGGTGTATGTAGGAGATTGGATGTGGGATGAAAGAGACACATATAATGGAATGAGTGTTTTACCTTATTATGAGGAAGATTCAACCTATACACAGATGCCATTTGAAACTATAGATAAAGCTACATTTGATAAGATGTATGCATCCTTAGAGAATGTAGATATTAGCAAAATAACAGAGACAGAAGACGGCACTACGCTTACAGAGAATGTAGCATGTGGCGGAAATTCATGCGAGATTATATAATGGAAACGTTATATGAATGCAAGAAATGCAATACGGAGAAGGAATATAAAGCCTTCTCCGAGCATTCTGGATGTAAGTTAGGAATAGATACTTCTTCATGTAAGTACTGTAAAAAGTCAGCAGTAGATTGGAAAGCTGTTCCGTTAGAAAAACGTATATTTAATAGGATAAAAACACGCGCTAAGAGAAAGAATCAAGATTTTAACTTAGATTTAGAGGATATAATAATCCCAACAGAATGCCCTGTGTTTAAAGTTCCTTTTATATATGGAGATATAGACTGGACCTACTCTGTTGATAGAATTAACAATAGTAAAGGATATATTAAAGGAAATATACAAATCCTTTCTAATAGAGCAAATAGATTAAAAGGAGACTTTGAAATAGAGGAGCTTCAAGTAATGATTGATTTTTTAACTAAAGAATAGTATAACTTATGGAAATAGAATTAATACTAACATTAACTAAGATTTTAGTCTTAGCTTTTGTACAAAGCATAGCCTTTTCAATAGTAAGTAGAAGTAGAAATAGAGATAATAAGCAGTATCATGTGATAGCCGTTTTATTCTCAAATTCTATTTGGTTTCTTACCTTTAGAGAGCTTATACTTGGAGGTATGAATTATATATTGTTTATACCGTATGTAATAGGAACTGTGGCAGGAAGTACCTTTGGAATGACTGTATCTATGAAAATAGAGAAGTTATTAGGGGCATCTGCAGATTCACATTTAAAATAAATTTATAGGGGGCCTAATATAGGGCCCCCTTTACTAACTAGCAACAAATGAATCAGAATAAATTAATAAAAGAGTATAAAAAGACGAGTAAGAGGGAGATTTGGCTAGATGGAGTGCTTTTTAACTTTATATATGGGCTACTTGGTACTATGGTGGTAGTAACTATAACATCCAGGGTAGATCTTGCTGTGCTTTTAGCATACTTGATTTACTACTTTTACTTAGGTAAAGTAATCAACAGACCTAAATATGTAACATCATTAGGTAAATTCATAGTGTTCCCTATACCAACATCAATAGGAGCATTTGTGGGATACAAACTAACTCCTATTTTGATAGGTCTGTTATAGAGCAATGAGAGCTAACAAGTGAAAGACTAGGTTAGTTTAATAATAATTTAAAAACAAAGTAAATATGATAAATTTCAACTTTAATCATTTTTTAAAGCACTCATTTAAGGATACTTTAGAGAATCTTAAGATGGCCTTTAAAGCGGAAAGAAGATCTAAGAGATATGACGGATCTGATAGAATTGCGTATCCACCATGGGGATATACCACGGTATTTAAAGATGAATTTAGAACCCACTTAGATACTAAGGCATGGGGATATGGACAACCATGGGGTGAATTTCATCCAGATAACCTATCTCAATACTATGACAATAATGGGACTCTTTCTTACACTTCTACTAATGATGAGTTAGTACTAGAGTTAAGGAATAAACCTAAGACATGGAAGTTAAGTACACTCCCAGAGTGGCAGAAAGAAGCCAGTACAAAAGATAAAATTACTATCAAAACGGGAGTGGGGATGGTTCATAGTAAAGAAGCATGGAAGTATGGTTGGTTTGAAGCTTTTATTCAACTGCCCGAGGGACAAGCATATTGGACTGCATTTTGGTTAAGTGGTAAGCACTCTTGGCCTCCTGAGATAGATATCTTTGAGGCGTATAGTCATAAAGGTCCCAGATATGATAAGCCTAGGTTCTTTAAATGGTTCAATCGACCTAATCAAATGATATCCCCTAACTTACATTATGGATCAGTTGAGGGCGGAACTAAAGGCGCATACGGAGCAAGGGATATTCCAGTGATGGAGGCCACTAAGAGATCTGTTCAATATGCCTGCCTATGGGAAGAAGATAAGATAGAAATATACTACGATGGTATTAAAGTGTTTCAGTGTACTGACCCTAAGATATTAGAGCACTATAACAGTAAGCTATCTCATCAAAGGATTATAATCAATCATGGACTTCATGAAGCATATTCAGATAACCCAAAGGAATCGGAGATGTATATTAATAGAGTTAAAGTCATGCAGAAATGATAGAATTAATGCAAACTAAGATAAAAAGCCTAAGGGATGAGATAACTGCTATTGACTACACTAGAAGCACTAGTAATCTCAGCGAAACAGCTTATGATAATAAGAATGTTATGTGCCTGAAAGCTAAGATACAAGTTATAAATGAATTAATAATATCCTTCGGGGTGCAAAAATGATACTATGAAACCAGAGGAAAAAGCAAAAGACCTAATAGATAAGTTTTTACTTCATAAGATTCCTACAGTAGAACATAGCGAAAAGTACTGGCATATAGAAGATGCCAAGAAGTACGCTTTAATATGTGTGGAGGAATTAATAGAAGTCACAGGATCTAAGTATTGGTATGATGTTAAAAAGCATATCAATTCCAAATAAACCTATACAGAGGGGATAAGAGTTAAGCTCTTGTCCCCCCTTTTCTGTAGGGCTTATTTAAAATACTCTCTCTCTTTGTCCAATAATCTTAGGAGCTTGATTAGCAAAAGGGACAGATTTGGCCCACACTGTCCCTAAATCCTCTCCTGTTATCTCCTTACGTCCATCTAAATCTTCTCCTTGCATTAGGAACCTAGCAGTTTTCTTAACTGCTGCCTGTGCATCTAGATATACCCGTATTGCAGGTATAGGATTTGATAACATTCTATTAAAAGAACTAGGATTAATATAAAAAGATAAATCATCCTGCATTCTCGATGTTAAGTTTAATAACATATTCAATTCAGGAGTAGGCTCATCGTCATCATCTGCTAATTGTTGTAGTAGAAGCCCCATAATAGAGAATGTAAGTAAGGATACTAATTCAAACATTCCTTTCTTAAGGTTAGCCTGGTCTATCTCGGATAAACTTGCTAGTCCATCCTTTTGCATTAATGCTTGTTTAAAGAATAATAGTGGATTCTCCGCTATACTTACATAAAACCCTTTAGTGTGCCTCCTTAACTCTTCGTTGTAAGAGATTTTTCCATATCTCCTTTTGACAGATTCAGCAAACCAGGATTTAAATTGGAGCGCGAATCTACCTAATACGTATCTCTTCATGCGTGGAAAAGAAGCAGGATCATAATTCCCATGTACTACTTTGTTTAATCCAATCAGATGATTTTGAAGAATTTTAAATTCCTTTAAATCTCCTTTAGTATTAATATCTCCTTCCCACCCTTTATGTGGACCATAAACATCCGCTCTCCATTCTCCATTCTCGTCAAATGCCTCAAATAAAGATGTCTCTACTCCCTCAAGGGTAGTAACCTTCATATTAAGCATCCTAGCTACCATTAATTGTCCTTGTACAAAGTACTCTGAACGTCTTTGCATTTCAAATGTTGAAAAGTTTTGAGGTCCCCACTTCTTCTTTTTCTTAGTCTTTTTATCTCCGTTGTATGCGGCCTCATCTACTTCAAATAAAACATCAAACTTCTCCATAAGAGCAGCTACTTTCAAACTAGTCTTATTTGCATATCCTGCACTTTTAGCTGAAGAGTTTAACATTATACGGAAGGCGCTTAGTAACTCACCCATGGTGAAATCCTCTCCTCCTGCTGCCTGTGTTATATTAGATAAAAGACCTAATGTAATATTATTAGCAGATGCAAATGTATTATATCCCATTCCTTTCAATTGAGTCAACTTCATTGCAGTATCTGCAATATCAGCAGTTGTTACATCTCTGGCCCCTAAAGTGTCAAGTTCTTCCTGTAAGGGAGCTACTCTCTCTGTATGTTCTACATCTGTAATCTGATTAAGAGTAGCTTGTGTATTTAACATCCTAATCTGTGCACTTAGTTTATTAGCCCTTAGTGTAGATTTTACCCCCTGTGTTGATAGCATTGCACCAGTGGCCGTTCCTTCCTCTCTTTTATCATTATATATAGTAGCTCTTATTTCATGGTCTACCATAGCTTTAATATTTATTAAGCCTTCTCTCTCTTGGTGAAGTATCCCCTTAGAATCTATTGCATTCCCTCCTTTACTGTTGAGTTTCTGCTCTTTAGTTTCACTTAATACTCTTTGCATTATTAATACAAGGTCCTCTGATTTGGATTTATGTTTATAATTTAAAGAAGTCATAGTGAATGCTTCCAGGATCCTTCCTAGATCTGCAGACCTTTCTCCTATGTTTACATTCCCTTTAGTGTAACTAATTCCAATTCTTTGGGCTGCTTTACCTGTATGCATATCCCTATCCTGAGTTACAGCCCCGCCAAGGTCAGACGTAAGAGATTCAAGTAACCCTGCCGATAAGTTGGTCATAGCAGCTCCCATCCCATCCTCTGTGAATGTTCTTAGTAGACTTTTCTTTATGTCTGGTAAGAAAGTAACTCCTAGTTCGTCTGCCTCGTGTGCAGGTAGATTAGAAATCATCTTCTGTAATTTTGTCATATAAAAAGTATAAAACTCTTTAAGTACTGGATTTTCTTCTATCTTTTGATAGCTCTTATCATACCAGCCAGTTTCCTTACCCTTCGAATTTACTTTCTTAGGGGCAGTAGCTATAAACCTTCCGCCTCTAGCTTCTGTATTAAACGTAGACCCTTCCTGAGAGTCCAGATAAGTTTTAGGTGAGTTTCTAAGAACCCATGTACTAAGGTCTGAATTAAAATCATCTTGACTATAATCAGGATCCAATAGATTATTAGTATACTCAACTATAATAGCTTCTTTAGCTTTTAAGTATTCCATAAATAAAGACTGAGCCTCATCTATTAACTCCTGGGCCTTCACTTCTCCAAACTCTTTTACTAAGATTCTTTTATGTGCTTTTGCCTTTGGCGTTGTTTGTAACTCCCCTGTTTTAGTTAAAACAAGTCTACTATCTACAATAGTTTCATTTGCTCTGATCCATGCATAATACTTATTAAAGTCGTTAGATGTCTTTTTAGATGCATTTAATATAGCTCTATTTTTAGCTCTAGCCTCTACTAAACTATGGGAGTACTCTACTACAATACCACCTGTCCAATTCCCTTTAGCGTCCTTCTGCAGGAATGGGTCATACCCCTTTGACTTAAACTCAGCAGTATCGTAAAACTTCTGTAATGCTTTATTAGTATCCTTAGATTCTTCTAGGAAATCATAATTAGTAGATCTAATCGATTCTTTCAATGTAGTAGATATAAAAGATATGAAAGGACTGTCCACACTAGCGGAATCAAGTAAAAGGGAGGTTGCTCTACCTACATCCGGCATTACCTCCATGTGTTCCTTCGACAAAGGCCTACTTATTACACCTTTTGACTCTCTTAGTACTAAGTTCACTTGTGCTCTCCTTAACTTATCAGAAAGATCATCTGCTGTGGTATCTATATTGGCGATTGCAACTTGAAAAGGTCCTCCATCTCTATACTCATCTCTGAATATCTCTTTAAGGTCTAACCAAACAGATAAAGAACCATAAGCCTCTTGTATTTCTCCTGGGCTAATCATAGTGCCATCAAGGACATTAGATACCCAAGTTAAATGAGCATCCGCAACTGCCTTCATTGCTTTTAAGTTGTTATCTTTATTTAATGTTTGAATCTGTGCCTCTAGTTTATCTATTTTATCTTTATATACTGTATCATCCCCCCTACTTCCCTTCATGGCATGTTTATGTGCCACGATTCTAGTTTCTAATCTACCTATTAATGTTTTAATAGATGGATCTACTCCAGGGTCTGCATTAATACTGAAGTCGGATGTGTTATTTTCTGTGTTCTTTTTTACTAAGTGGAGTTGGTTATACACGTTAGAATCCCCAGGCTCTCCAGGAACCAAGGTAGTACGGGCATAGTACTTATCTCCATACATTCTAATAAATCTATTATCTCCGTTTAACTCTTGAGCTTTTTTTCGCGCCGCTGCTTTACTCATATTTTTTAGGTTTAACCCTGAGCTATTTAAAAGACCAAATTCGGATCTAAATTTCCTATTTAAAGTAAGTGGAAGATTAGAAGAATACTCTGTGGCATTTAAGTTGAAGTCAGTAGTTGTTCCATCTAACATAGAATCACGAGTAGATATTAAATCTGTAATATCATTCACTGCTTGTTCTAAAACACTTCCGGATACTACTTCTATCCCTAAGGCCTCCTGCATTCCCTTAATTAATTCAGCTATAATCTCTTGAAACCTCATAAACATAGATCGATCCCCTGAGAATTGAATATTATTAAGAATCCTTTGGAATTCAGGCTCTGTCATAGCCATCGTTACGAATTCTTTATCATTAATAAGACCATAGAACTTATTGAATTCAGCGGTTCTGAAGGTCAAGTTATCTCTAGTTTCAGTATCTCCCAATTCATCAGCTTTCTTCCATGCCTTAAACTTAGTGTTAAATTTCTTAAATGCTATTTTATCTTTTTCTGAAAGGTTATTTTTAGCTACTTGTCGTAATACCTTTATAGACTTTACAGCTCTTCTCTGTGCTTTAGTTAAATTCTTTTCATTTGTAGTTAATAGGGAAGATGTATATGCATGAATAGACTCATGTAATAGAACCTTCTCAAACTCATTTACATTATCTATTTTCTCAAGGTTTAATGTGATACTACGCTCCGCCCGTCCGCTGTCAAAAGTTTTTGTATTAAAGACTCCTTTCCCTCCAACATCCCCTGTCTTAAATGTAAGGGCAGGTAAATCGTGCTGACTTCTAGCAAGTATCTCTGCTACTGCCTTATGTGATCTATTATCTGAGTCTTCTGAAATCTTTTCAAATGCTCCTATTACTGCTTCTTTATTACTTCCACTCTTTAGCCCATAGCTTGCTGCCATATTAGTATTAGCTTCACCATTAGGAAAACTTCCCTCAGATGACGCCTCAGGTAAGTTAGTAAAAGGTACAACCTGTATAGGAGCTTGATTACTCTTTATAAGAGACGTAGCCCTAGCTTCCTCTCTGCTAAATTCCATTACCGCGCCTTCTCCTAGCGTATCTATTCTATTATATGTATATGACTGATCTTCATTTGAAGAACGCTCATATAAGACATATGCGTTTGCTGTCTTATCTCGTTTGTGTAAGTATACCGGATACTTTTCATGTGTCTTCCCTTTTCCTTCCCCTATTCTTGATGTAATTAACATTTCTGAATAAAGTGTGTCCATCTCATCATCTATTGCAGGAACGTTGAATGAATCACTTCCCTTTATATCATCTGGTACTTTAGGTGTTACAGATGGGTTATGTTGAACGTATTGACGTAAGAAACCCCCAACTGGATTTCCTAATCCCCAATTATATTCAGAAAGCTGCTCACCTACTTTATTCACATTTAAGTATGTAGTAGGTATAAACTTCATAAAGTTAGTAGCTCCTTGTGTAGAGGCTGTTATATAACTATATGTAACTAAGTCTGCCCCTAATTGTGCTTGTATAGGATCATCTGATATTAATAAATCTACTAATGCTTTGGTAGAATCCTGTTCATCTGCCCTTGCTGCAGTAGATGCCGAATACCTAACCTCACTAAATTCCCCTAACGCATTAGGGTGTCTTGTTGCTAGTCTTTGTAAGAAGTAGTTATTATCTCCCCATGTTTCTTTTGCTTCATCTATTCTAGTCGCCAGTGATTCATTATCTTTGGAATCTATAAGTAGTGACTTTCTAGTGTCTCTAAGATTTTCACTGGTAAATAATCCAGGAGTACTAAATAAGTATCCTTTGAAGTGCTTAAATAACAAGGTCTGGTTATCTAGAGATGTTTTTTCTTTCCCTGTAATACTCTTCAATCCCTCCTGTAAGGAGTTAGCCGTAGTACTACTATATGGAAATAGAGAACTAAATAAAGTGTTAGCCAATACTGGCCCTAACTGAACTGCTCTACCTACCTCTGTTTCAGGGTCTAGTAATGCAGCAGTACCATCTATTGCTAGTCCCCCTAGTCCGTTTATCTTACCTACCTTGTCCGCAACACTTAACATATCTTTACCTGCGCCTTGTGAATCAGCATTAATAGCTCCTTGTATAGTAACAAGGTCTGACCCAATTGCATCTGCTTGCATAAAAGTCTCAAGTGCTTTTATTTGAAGTCCTGCCCATTTAATGTCAGGATTTCCTTCATCTTTTATCATCTGTAGCATTAATTCAGGGGATAACTCCTGTGCTCCATCTATATACTTAGCTATATTCTCAGAAGAAGATACCATATCCGTGTACTTCTTAAGTACCCTTTCATATGCCTCCGCCTTCTTATCGGCTACAAAGTCCTCTATAGTAGAGTCATCTAACGACTCCGCTTCCTTAACAAAGTCTATTACCGCTTGTTGAGATAATAATCTCGTTATGTACTGTACATCTAAGTTTTTACCTTCTGCATCCTCTAGCTGAGCCAGTGCTCCTGCCGCTTCGAATGTATGTGGGTTAAGATTTACTTTATTTAATCTCTGCTCATTTGCATTATCTACTGCTGCATTTTGCATATCTGCAATAACATCAGCCTTAGACCCTTTAGGGTTAGTACCCTCACCACTAAGAATATGCATTTTTATGCCTTCAAATTCAATCGCTCGAGGAATGAATTTACCTTTTCTTATCTCCCCAGACCTTAACTGCTTACCCTGGATCGTAGCATTGAATGTAGATGTTAATGACAATACGGCCACTCCCATCTTACCTGCTCTGTTTTCAATAAAAGAACGTTGTTGATACCCCCTACTTAAAGGAGATGATAATGCTTTATCCTTAGTTCTAATGTTATGTATTAAATCTGCCTCTCCTTCTATTGAGAACTTACCTTTCTTATCCAAAGGAGATAATACCTTATGTAATACCTCTGGGTGAGTTAATACCTTTAAGTGGATGTCTATATATTCATTCTGAAGCTCTCCAATACTATCCGTGGAAAATGCCGTATCTGCAGGTATCACCTCTACCTCTCCAGTTTCAGGATTCACTACCTCATCCTTCATTATATTCTCTAACAAATCAGAGGGTAGTTTACCATCATGTTTATTCCATAAATAATGAGCTAAATCTGGTTGTGCTCTTTCTAATGCTTTCCATTCGGGTAAATTCTTATTGGGACATTTCATTTATTGTATATTATTTAAAGTATTAAATGCATGGATGCCAAAGGTAAAGTTTTATTTTGGACATCTTACATTTTATAATGTGTTATTTTCTTATAGTTAGATACATGCCTTCTTAAGTAATTCAGATATCTCAGAAGGAGAATATCCTTTCTCAGTTAATTCTTCCATGCTCATACTCAGTACTTCCGCAGCAGTTAAACTACCTTCCTCTAAAACAGTATCTCCTTTCTCTGAAGGGGATGAAAATAAAGGTTTAGTATATCTACTTAAAGTTCCATTTTTTTCGATTGTATAGTTATAGTTATAAGTAGTTAACTTATCTACATCAAAATCAGACCCCATCTGGGCTGTAATTTCATCAGGTACTATTACTAAATCACCCATAGATTTAGGCAAGAACCCTACTATCTCAATAGGTAACATAGAACTATGTGACTGATTTGGTATACGTGCACCTATCATCTTTAATAGGTCTTTATCCATCTTAGTCTCATCTATATAAGTCTTCCCATCTCTTTTTATGGTATAGTCTTTTATATTTAAAGTCTTTCCTTCAGCATCTCTAAAGTAGAAAGGAACTAACATCTGAGCTCCTTTTGAAGGGCCTCCTTTTTCTCCTTTTCTTACGAACTTAAGACCTTCATCTAAGTTTACATCTCCTACCCATGTAATACCACCTACTTCTGCATCAGTTAACTCTGACCACTCTTTAGATGTAGTATTATCTGTTATAAACCCTGCAGATGATCCTTGTACATAAGACTTACCTGGCATTTTTAACTTCAATACATTATTAGTAATAAGAGAGAGTAATAAAGACTCAAACTTAGAGGCACTTGAATTAAACACAAGGGGAGTTTTGAAACTCATTTTATCCTCTGATAATTCCAATGCCTGTAAATCATTTACTGGGTATCCTTTGGCTGTGGCCTCTTTTATTAACATATCCTGGAGCTTGCTTAGGTCTTTAAACCTAATAGAATCTCCCTCCACTACTACTCCTATCTCTTTAAATAATTTATTTTTACCTATTTCAAATAGTGCTTTTCTTATCTCTTCCTTTCTTCCTTTAAGTCCTTCCATCCCAGGGATATGTAATATACCCTCGAATAAAAGTTTATTCATTTGAGAAACAGTAAGTACTTCTTTCTTAGATTCTTTATATGGAACCTCTTGTTGTATTCTAAATCCCTTTCTAGATAATGTAACTCCTTTACCCTTCAGTGAGAAGTTATCTGATATAGTATCACCATCCCACATACTCACTATGCGAGTAGCCCCTAGCTTAGCGGCTGATATATAAGAAGCTCTCTGGATTCCTTGCTCTTCCATCTGTACTCTTAACTTATCTATTTCCTTTCCTTTAGTAAGTTGAGGAATAAGAGGGAAGCTAGATGACTTAACATAGGTAACCTTATTAAGGTCTCTCTCCATCACCGTATCCGACCCTACATATACAGGCTTCATAGGCTGTAAGATAAAAGCAAGATCTTCCTCACTTAAATTATCTTTAGTTTCACTCATTCTAGCATGCTGCTCTGAAGATATACGCCCATACGCCATTAACACATCTAAGTGTTCTTGAAGTGTAGTGTACTCTTGAGCATCAGTACCTTCCATATTCTTGTAGGTATCTGCTTTCTCTCCTAATAAAGCTACATACTCCTTAAGGTGCTTACTGTCTGTCTTCTTATCAGTTAAGAATACCGTTTTATATTTATCATTTGTAAAGTTACCATCCATTCCTGGCGCAATATCCTTAGCTAGTCTCTTTTGTACTACAGTTAATGTAGTTTCAATATGATCCTTAGTAGTTACGTTCTTTCCTTTAGCTTTTTTAAAGTGTAATGCAGGGTCACCTGCGAACAACTGTAATATATTACTATTAGCAATCATATAGTTAACCTCCAAGTCAATAGCTGCATATAATGCCTGCTTCTGCATGTTTGAGTTTTTACCCACTGCCTTAGACACCTTTCTTAAGTATTTAGAATCCATAACTAACCCTTTAGGGGAAGCTATGCCTAAGTCCTGCCACTCATTTAATGTCTCTTTAATCGTAGATTTAACAGAGGATATAGCTGCTTCAAATAGAAGCTCTCTGTTCTCTGGAGATATAGTTCTCTTTCCTGTTGCAGGATCTTCTACTGTTTCCAGGATATCATTTAACTCTGGGAAAGAATATATCAATAAAGCTCCGCCATCGTCATATCCTTTTATTTTCTCTTTGGAATCTTCTGGTTTTACATAGTTCTCTATTCTGTTTATTTCCCCCTTCACCATATTAATAATAGCCGCTCTTGTCTTAGGCCCAAACCTATAAGATAAATCATCTTGAATTTGAACTTCTAGGTTATGCTTAAAGGCGGTTATGATAGGTGTAGTAGTCTTATCTGATACTGTTGGATATAAAAAGTGTACAGGCTTTCTTCCGTCTTCCTCTCCTTGGTTTGAGTTCTGAAATAAAGCAAGTGTAGTCATATGCATTTCCTTAGATGCCATCTTTGATCTCTTAACTCCTTTTTGAGAAGAGTATCTCTTATCTAATCCATCTAAATAGCTAACTGCAAATGTTTCTCTAAACTTAGAATCAGTATCCATCGCTTTCGCCCATGAAGAGAACTCTGAATAGGATAACTTTCTTAAGTCCTGTATAAGCTTATTATCTCCTCCATTCTCTAGTAATCTCCTAGTACTATGTGATAAATGACTATTTAAAGAGTATGAGAATATAGTTTTACCTTCGCTATCTCTGTGTGAACTTGAGAATATAGAAGGTGAGAACTGCGCAGTAAGAGATGCAAGTTGCCTTAAACTAGTACCTTCTTTTTGCTCTCCTGCTAGTGGATTATTAAGTTCTAATAATACAGAGTCTTCCTTAGACTTGTTATTCATATTAAGAGAACGATTCATATAATAAAAGATCCCCGAAGTAAAGTGTTGAGCAAATGACTTACCTGTCGCTTTAACTGAGTTATCTTTAAGGTATTGAATTGCCTCTATTGGCATATCTACTCCAATCATCTCTAATAACTCCTGGGTTCCTTCTACTGATAAAGTCTTCTTAAGAATTTGAAGTTTAGCATCAAACTCTTTAGCTTGGTCCTCATCTATAACAAGTTCCCCTTTAACTCTCTTTACTATTTTAGAAGTTTTCTGGTTATTAGCCCATTGCTCTTCTACTTTTTGAATAACAGCGTTTCTATTAGTACTTATAGGATTTAATGTATACTCCCCTGTTTTATTATCCTTAGACCATAAAATTGTTAAGTTAGGATTATATTGTTTAGAGAATGCTACAACAAATTCATTCTTAAGTTGCTGTGGTTGATTCTCTAGTTTTTCAATTAAATTAGCTGTATATGGTTTATTAGCTCCTTCTAGTGCAAGCTTAGCAATCATAGTATCATAGTCAGGATCAGTCCCTGCTAATGTAGATTGTAAATCATCATATACTGTATCAAGAGGCATAAACATCTTAAGTCCTAAGAAACTCCTTTTAGGGGCTTGTTGTAATGCTAAGAACATCTTGAAATTACCAGATGCTGTATTCTTATGGTTAGTTCTAAAACTAGCCCCGTCCTCAAAAGATAACTGCTCTAAGACTGCGTTAGGCCCTTCAATTACTGCTACTTCTTTTGAGAAAGCTTTAAGTCCCTTAGAAGTAGCCTCAATGCCCTCTACCCCAAAGGTAGATGCTATCTTGTTCCCTACAAAGTATGAGAATGATTCCCAGTTTCGTAATACTTTATCATATTCCTCAACCAGGCCATTTACCTCATCTACATTTTCTACTTTAAATCTTTGTTTAAGTTTTGCCTTTTTTTCTTCAGAGTACGTGTCATACTCCTTTTCAATAGCTTTAAGCATTGCTATTCTTTTCTCAAATACCTCTTTAGCGTCTTTTCCGTGTACGTATAACTCCATTAAAGAGTCTACTACCTGTGTTTGTTTGAATGTGTTGTAAGCTTCATCGGTTTGAGGATCAACTACAAATAACTTATCCAGACTTCCTTTCATAACCTTTTTCTGTCGAGTATCTAACGAGTAGTCATCTACAGATTCATCGGGACCAGAATTAACACTGAAGTCATCAAAACCAAAAGCTTCGTCTATATCATCTAAGCTAGTGGTTGAATCTTTCTTAGATTCTACCTCACTACTTTGTTCTACTGCTTCTTCTGTTACTTTACTTTCTCCTTCTAGGAAGTTAGTGTCAAACTCTATAGAAGGGTTATCAAAATAACTATCCTCTGAATCATTAATAGGGTTAGAAACAATATCTGTAGATAATTTACCTTTAAGGTATTCATTATATGTAGCATGTTTCTCCGTAGATACTTCCATCTCATCAGATACAGTAAGCTCAGTTATCTCATCTGAACTATTAAGAGTTGTTAAGTTAACAGCAATTAATTTAGACTTTAAAAACTCCACAAAATGCTCTTCATTTTGAATTAAGTCCTCCAATGATGCTATTCTTTTTATGCCTCCTGTCTGTGTAGCATAAAAAAGATGACCTACACGCGCATCATAACTTAAATGTCTCCCATTCATAGGGGCGTCTTCGTTACTTTGCTTTTCTTTAATGGAAGCTTCTCCATCATTGGTGGTGTGTGTAATATCTCTTAGTACAGAAAGAATACCCTCATCTGTAGCTACACCCTTCCCTATCTCATCAAATATCTTCTGTACAGTCTCGTTGTTTTTTTCTCCGTACGATGCTTTTAATACATTTATAATAGTACGTATCTGAACATCTGAAAGCATTGGAACACTTAAAGGGGCCATTAATACCTTACCTTTCACTGGAGTAGGTATTTCTGCAAATACTATCCCATTATAATCGTATAAGTTATCTTGAAAGTCCTGAGTGTTAATTAACTCCTTTGCACTATATATATCATCCTTATTAACATAGAACTCTCCGTGTTTAGATACCGCTAAGGTACTTACATTAGGAGTAGACTCATTCTCATTCATCAAGGCTTTACCATTAACGTTCTTAGAGAGAGTCCCTACTCTCTTATTAATAACCTTTACGGATGTTGCTCCGTTGTTTACTATATGCCCTCTTATAGCTCTGTTTTTCTCAAGCTGTGCCTGTGCATTCCCATGTAGTGCAGATTTAGGATCATTACTATCTGCTACGTTTGCGTACTCTGTACCTATACGTGCATTAATCCATTCCTGCGTTCTAACGTATGCAACTGTTGTCCCATTATGTTTAATTGCGATGGGTACATTGTCAATGTCTACAGTTCCATTTGTATTTACATAGTCACTATATTGTTTAGTGTTTCCTTCAGAGTCCGTCCATACCGCAGTCTTATCAACTTCTAAAGTAACTTCAGTTCCTACTTGAAACTCCTCGCTAGATGCAAGCTCTTTATGGTAATCTGCTTTAGTTATGTTAGATGCTGTTTTCTTGCTTCCGTTTTCTGTAACAATAAATTCCTTAGAGTTAGTTGCAAACGTAGCGCCTGCCTCTACTATCTTATTATCAGACATGCCTCTCTCAGGAGTAGTTTCCTCTCCCTTATGTGCATCTTCATTTTTTATATTATCTACATCTCCGTCTTCCTTGTCCTCTGGTTTCTTTTTATCTTCTTGCTCTACAATAGATCTTTCCGCCTCTGTTAATGTGTTCTCTGCATCCGCAATCACTGTAGCAACTTCCGGTACCTCCGGGGCAATGTTCTGTATAGCCTGTTCTAGCTCTTCCTCGGTTAAATCTTCAGTGTAAGCAGAGTTAATCTCTTCTTTAATCTTATCTTTATCTTCTGCTGCTTTCTTTTGTGTTTTATCTTTAGCTACAATATCTTCTCTCTTAACTGCTTCTGCAGCAGCCGCTTCTTTTTCTTCCTTCTCTTTCTCTGCCTTTGTTAAATCTTCAACTCTTTGCTTGTCCTTTGCCTGCGACTTTTTTATGTGGCTTGCTTTTCCTTCTTTAGATGCAAAATCTTTATGTGCCTCTTCCATAAGTACAAGCTTCGCGCGCTGTCCTTCTATGTAAGCTTTGGTTGCTATTATCGTATTATTCTCTTCAGAGTTCTCTTTAAGGGCAGCTTCCCAGTCTTCAGCTGTCTTATCCCCCTCTAAAAAATATGCTTTTTCTTTATTTAACTTGATGGCAGCCACTTTCCCTTTAGCCTTTAGTATTTTAGTGGCTTTTCTAACCTGCTCTATTGCATGTTTTTTTAATGATGTGCCGTTCTTCGGAATACCATACTTATCCTGGAGTACTTGTTTTCCTGAGACAGTTCTTTTGTCTAAAGCATTTATCTCATTTATTCTCTCTTCTAGGTCTAGTATTGCTTGATCAGCAGCCTGTATATCATGGTAATGCCTCATTGCTGCATCTGAGTCCATTGAAGTGCCTCTTAGTTCCCTTTTTTTACTATACTCAAGCTCTGCTTCTGATAATATCTTAAGGTTCTGGTCTATTGTTTGGTATGTATTATGTTTCTGTAAATAACTAGCGAATAAATGCTCCCCATAATTAGCCTGTGCTGCGGCCGGATCCCCTTCATTATGTCTAGCCATGATATTCTCAAACTCTTTGTTGAGTGTTGTAATTTCTTTTATCTTTTCCTGTGCTTTATTTTTATAGTTAAGACTTCCCTCTTCCACTTCATACCCTTTTGCCTTAGCCTCTGCTGGACTTAGGTTTGCTATATCTTGATATAAACCTATTAGTTCTTCCTGTGCTCCATTTATAAAAGAATCAAACACCTGTGCATTAAATACATCTGCCTGTGCTTGTTTAAACTTAGTATCATCCCCTGATTCAACTGCAGCGGCTAGGTTCTCTTGCCCTCTTTCAAACTCATCTATTTTCTTAATTAGAAACTCTATTTGCTTAGCGTGAATCTCAGTTTTTTGTTGCTTATTGTTTTTACCAGGCCCTATCTTAGAAAGTAAGAAATGTTGACCTGCTCCTCCTATTGCCCCAAGCCAGAATGATAGTTTAGTTTGGTCTGATTGTAGAGCTTCTTTTAATGCTCCGGATAACCCATCCATCTTTTCTTCCCTAGATAAAAGACCTAACTTATCTCTACCTCTATAAGTACCTGTAGTAGTTGCCATCTCATTAAGTACTTCCTCTACCCCTTCTTGTCCACTCTCAGCCATTAATCTCATGAACCCTGGAAGTTTTACTTCTTCAGTTGCAAGTCTGGCCTTCCATGCCTGTGCTCCTTTTCTTCCCTGTTCAGTTACCTTTCTCTTTAAGGCAGGTGCTACTTTGTTTACACTTCGTAAAGAACGAACCGCAGTACCCGCGCCTGAAAGATTTAAAGGCGTAGTAAGGAATGTATTAACCATTACAGCATCTCCTCCGGCTGCTTTAGCCTCCTTATCTGAATTCCTTTTATACGCCACTTCTTCTTCAGGACTTAGACCAAAAGGCATCTTACGCAACGCCTCATCATATACTTGTGTATATACATCAGCCCCTGCCATACCTCCCTCAATCGTACTCATACTTAAGGCAGTACCTGCTACCTCCCCTACATTTAATATCTTTCTCCCTTTAGCGCCTGCATTAGTAAGTTTAGCAAGTAGTGAGGCCCCTTTACCTAAGGCGCCTGCTGCTCCTGCTCCCATAACTGCGAAAGAGGAAAGGTTAGACATTAAATCTGTACCAAGCTGTACATAAGATGCGAAATCATTAGGATCAAATAAAGCATTAGGGTTTTCCTTATATATAGGCGCCCAGTCTTCTACTTCCTCTCTCTTTTTAGCTGAATACTCTGTAAGAGCATTACTATAGTCATCTCCTTCTCCTGTTAACGTATTGTAATGCGCCTCAAAATCAAGAAGGTGTCCTGTACTTCCTATTATCTCCAATGCTATTTTGGGTATAATCTGCATAGCAGCAGACCCCATAGTTGCAAATGCTCCTTGTCTTTGTCCTCTTATTAGATCAATATCTTTAGTGTCCTCTAATGTAAGGCCTTCTATATAATCCGCATTATACCCTACTTCTTTACCTATGGGATTACCTACCCCGTACTTAACATCTCTCTTTGTATTGTTTATTACGTTACCTAAACCTTGTAGGTCTTCAGTAGTTGTAGGGATCCTTTTATTTTCCTTAGATTTTTTTCGGGCATTCCTAAATATGTCATTTATGTCATACTCTTCTGCAGGGGCTTCCTGTATCGAATTTGTGGCAGTGTTGATTCTACTGTTTCTGGCATTCTTAAATATATCGTCAATACTAATGTTATTACTTTGCTTGCCCATCGGAGTTATTTATGTGTAAAGTGTAAATGTAAGAATTAAATATGTTATTTACTAGAGTAGTTAGCAGACTGAGTGTCTTTAAATGTTTGTAGTAAATTTTTAGCCTCTAGGGATTTCTCTGTTTGTTGAGCTAACCACTCCATAGTAACGTCATAAGCTATAGTATCTCCAGGGAGGACCATTGTTACCTCATTACTAAATTTTGAATCTCTTATATCGGGGTAGTATGCATAAGAAACTCCACTTTTTTTATCTACGTACTTACCCTTTTTATGCTTACCTCTAATATCTAATAAGTTTTCATATGCAGCGGTATAAAGTTTAACCTCCTCAGTAGGTTCTATTATAAAGGAATGCCCATTATAGTTTATATAAGGTTTTCCTTCATTCGTAGTTCCTGCTACTCCCTCTTTCCTTAATACTTCTTTTAATTCTTCTTTTAACTCTAACTCCTGTCCGTCAGTAGCCCCTATAACTAGACCTTTAGCTTCCATAGTAACTTGTTCAAATGTTAGTCTCTTCTCTACATGTAAACTTTTACTATTTGCTATCTGTATATCTAGATTATCTAAAGACCTAGCAAGTTTTTTCCCAGCAGCAATAGCAACATCCTCATTATCTATAGTTCGAACTATCTTACCCTCAGTGGCATAATTAAAATAAGCTTCCTGTATTTCCTCATTCATAGCCTGCGGGGTTTTTGAAATGCGCATATTATTAGCATCTACTTTATCTGTAAATACATCTATATCATACTTCTTAGCATCATCATATATACTTAACATTTTTCTCTGTTTGTCTTCAGCTTTTCTAATCTCATATTTTCTCATTGCTTCCTCATGGAGTTTCACAGAACCTACTACAGGCTCATCTGAGTTTTTATTAATTGAATAGCGCATGGTAGGCACTATACCCCCTGACCCTACTACTTCTCCATCCTCCCCAAAATCTACATCTCTGTACTGCTTAGGTATAGCTTTCTCCCTTGATATGTTAGGAGATCCCATAACTTGATGGGAGTCTGATCTAACTTTTTGTTCCTCATCCACTAACGCCCTTTTCTTAGCATTATCGTCCATATACCACTTCTTCTGCCAGTCTACCTTATCAGTAATTATGTCCTTATTATAACCTGCGTAAGCTGCTGCCGTAGAGGCGGCTCTGTTATATATATCATCTGTGAACTGCTCTCTCCATGCAGACTCTTTCATGCTGCTATCTTGTAATTGCACTCCATTAGTAAGGTCTTGTCCCATTAAAGCAATGTCAGCCTCTTGGTTAACCCATGCCTTGTTATTACCTTGTTGTTTTAGATAGCTAGCTACATATTTAAACACCTCATCATTACTTACAGATTCTTTTCCTATTCGAGTAACAAACCCGTGCTCTGTTTTTATAAGATCCCCTATAACTGTATCTGGCTTCCACCCCTTAATAACTTTCATCGCCTGCTCGGGGATACTTGTTTTTAAGAATGCAGGATTGTAGTCCTTATACTTATTGTATGAACCAAATTCATTTAATTCCCCTGCCCCTTTATAATTATTAAGGGCTATCCCCTTATATTGATCAGCCTGCTCCGATGAAATATCGTTATCTGTATACATCTTGTCTATCCTTGCCATGTTGGCCATACTAGCTGCTTTATTAGCTGTCTGAGTAGCAAGCTGCCCCCTAGTTAGTTCTTTCTTGAGATCCATACCTAGCTGATCTGCCATTCCCTTCGCCTTGTATGTATCATGCTTAGCTACCTCTGCAATTTCTTGCGTACGAGTATCGTATCCATCTAGTATTTTATTACGGGACGCCTCGTCTACAGCCATTACATCTGCTTGAGCTCCCTTAATGGCTCTAACTCCTGCGTTAGTGCTATCTGAAGCTGCTCTAAGTTTATTACCCGAGTACGCTATCTCTTTAAAAGGGATTGGTCGGTACTCTAATAAAGGTGATGGTTTTGAAAATGCATTTACTCCCATTTTAAATATTATTTAGTTTTATTGTTTTTACTCTTAGCTACTCTTCTCTTCTTATTAGCAGCTTTGTTAGCTTTTCTTTCAGCTCTTCTATTCTCCGCTGTTTGAATACCTGCAATTTTTGCCATCTCTGGTAGATTTCCATAATTCGCATCAACTAGTTGCTTATATATGTCATTGGTCTGGTTTAAGTTGCCAAACTTTCCTGCATAATCAAGTGCTTTATCAAAATACTCACCTTTCTTACCCTCTGCTCTCATATCTAACTCCTGCTGCTTTGCTTTATACCTAGCCGCCTCAGATCCCATTTGTCCTCTATGCTGTGCTTCCTGTGCTATATATTGATTATCTGCATTCTGCTTACGCGCAAGGGCTGCTGCCTCCGCTTGGTTATAGTTAACAGTAGCGGCTCTTCCCATAGCTAACGTTTTAGCTGCGTTACCTCCTGTTGCATTAGCTGCGTTTCTTCCCGCATTATATTGGGCTGCTCTAGCCGCTGAAATTTCAGGGTCTACATTATATTTCCTCCCTTGCATTAAGCCTATAGACTTAGCATACTCAGGGTTAGATATTAACGCCGCCTTATCTATAGGGCTAAGTCCTTTAACAAGTGCTCCTACCGCAGGGGCTGCCTGCATAAGACCTTGAGTTGTTATTCCTGTGTTTCCTATCCCTTGACCTTTAGCTCTAGGTCCTACATCTGACTGCCCTTCTGTTGCGAAATTACCTTCTGGAGCTGTTGTGTATAAATCTTCTCCATAAGAATCAATCCCCCTTGCAGGGGCCCCTTGTCCAAAACTACTATCTACGTTGTTACCAAAAGCATAAGGAGTAGAGTCAAATCCCGAACTCTCAGGCATTGCTATGTTCCCCGAAGGTGTATTAAATGCAGGTGTACCATAAGAATCTAAACTTCTAGGTGCCTGCCCCTGACCAAAACTTATATTCTTTTTATTACCAAAAATCCCACCATCTGGGTACTTTGCAGGCCCCCCATACGTAGTACCTACTCTTGTATTACCATATGGTAAATAACCTCCATTTTCCATATTATCAACCACGCCTTCCATAGGGTCAGCTGCCCCTAAAGTCATTTGAGGTATATACCCTCCGTGCTCTGCCATAAACTTGTTCTGCTGCTTCTGAATCTTAATCATGGCTTTCTGTGCCATTTCTTGTTTAAGAGTCTCCTGCTGGCCTTTTAGCCTATCTAGCATTAGTTCATTAGTATTATTAGTTATATTGTCTTCCTTTCCTGTATCTTTATATTTCGTGCTTTCCTCTGCAAACGTCTTTTTAGATCCTGGAACAATAAGCTTATCAGAATAAACAAACTGTTTATCTTGATCTACTGTCTCTTGTTTCTCAATCTCTGCATTTCCATTAAAAGGAATTCCCCCTTCTGCATGAGAAGGTCCATTGAATTCCGCTAAGTTTCCACCTGTACGTTCTGTAGCTCCTCCTTGTTGTTGCATCTCTGAGTCAGGCATCATAGAACCGTCTGGCATTTGATGCATTCCTTGTTGTTGTTGCATTTGTTGCATCATCATAGGGTCTATAGAACCTCCATCTGCAAATCCTCGTCTATCTTCGTCTCCTATACCTGCAGTGGCTGTCCCTAATCCATTTGTCATTGGTCTTACTCCCCTTCTTGCTATATCATTTCCCATAGGGTTTACCACTGGAAAAGGTGAAGTACCTCCTCCAAAATCAGTTCCTGTATTAGCCCCGAATGACCCTGCCTTAGTAGGCACATCCGCATTGGATAATCCTGCCTGAAAGCCTTTGCTTACTGAGCCTGCAGTACCTGCAGTTCCTCCTATAGCATTAGCTCCTTCTGCAACAGGTGTATCTCCAGCGCCTGCATTTCCTGCAACCATTCCCCCTATCTGTCCTCCTATACTCACTGCACTTCCTATATTCTGCATTGCTGCGTTATCTGCACTTCCTGCAGCTATACCTTCCCCTAGTCCTGCTGCACCTGTAGCTATAGACTGAGGTAATGTAGCGCCCCCTGTTGCAATCGAAGATCCTGCTGCTCCCGCAGCCTGCCCATACCCCATGATAGATCTCTCTTCGTCTGTAATATCGTTATCGATTGCGCCATGTATAGCGCCTATTCCTTGCACTGCGAGTCCTCCTAATGGACCCGGTAAAACTGAACCTGCAACTCCTTTAGCTACGCCTGCTATCCCTGCGCCTATTTGTCCTCCTATACCAAATTCAGGAACATCGTTAGTTATATTATATAACTTTAAAAGTTCTGAAAGTGTTTTGGTGCGCTTCTTAGTATATTTTTTGGCTTTGCTCATTATTATTTTTTATTTATGTATATGCGAAAGTACTCATTTTTAAGATAATAAACAAATTACCTAGGACTTGTTCTATAGTATGTATTTATATAATTCAAGACAAATTGATCTGTATTATCATTACCTGTATACTTATAAGACTGTACTAAATACTTATCTCTCATTCTATCCTTAAATAACTTTGTTGTATCGTAGTTATTTGAATCGAATATGTCTAAGTCTGTTCCATTCTCTTTCATTATGTTTCTAGGTACTCCCAGTGACCATTCTCTTTCTTTTCTCTTGGTATTTACACCAGGAGTTAATGATATAGTTCCTGAGTGCTGATAATCTGTATAGCATTCTAATAAATCAAACCCTGTCTGATCTACACTATACCCACTTGCGTTCTTGGCGTTTGCGTGATAACTTATATTATCAAACACTTTAGTCTGCTCCGCCTCGGGGCTTGTCACTACTACTACCGAGAAGTCAAAGTATGTATCATAGAATTGTAAGTACTTTCCTGTATTGTGCTCATAAACAGCACCTACAGCTAAAGTATAATCATGCCCTGCCCCTGAAGGTATTATAGACTGTGATAACATCTTACTCTTATTCTGTACATAGTGAGTAGGAGTAAAATTAAAGAAAGAAGACCACGCACCTAACGGTTCAGAATATGCTATTGTAAAGTCACTTTTCGTTGCATGCTGTCCTAAGAAAGTAAATACTATCTCCTGGTTCAATACATCAAACGTACCATGTATGCCTGTTCTATTTAATGGGTTATCAAGGTTTAAAAGCGCACCGTCTATGTTAGACGTAAAGAAAGAATGCATCCCTTTAGAATCAGAAAGTTCCACTGCTGCCGAAGCTGTTGTATCTCTATATATCTTCTTATTCAATATATTAAACCAATATACTCCATGAGGAGATTGAGTTACACTCCACTGGTGCATACATCCTATCGAAGTAGATTTATATGTAAAGTCATGTAAGACCTCTCCTGTACCCAACTGTGTAGGAACCCCGTCTGATCCAGATACCGTAACTCTTGGGTTTATTGCTATTTTTCCATATGCTGAATTTTGAAAGTATAATACCTCATCATTAAACGTTATAAGTTTATTAATAGAACCATGGTTGCCATCAACGTCTATAAACTCAAGTGGAT
>Ga0307996_1000063_pt1 | contig 29237 bp, 24 predicted proteins | sample Davwhametageno35_FD_203143 | JGI IMG/M metagenome (GOLD analysis project Ga0307996, IMG submission 203143) | Marine microbial communities from Davis Island wharf, Antarctic Ocean - #35 | ecosystem: Environmental > Aquatic > Marine > Unclassified | place: Antarctic Ocean: Davis Island wharf...
TTCTTCCAATCCGTAGTTTAGTAATACAGGTCCTTTAGCAGGGTCTACAAACAATCCGGCAGCTTTAGAAAGGATAAAATATCCATGCGCAACTCTTTCTTCAAAGATTGTTCCTTCAAGCGAAGTTACATCCATGTGTGCATAAAAATTATCGCCACTTACGTTAGCGAAATTCACAATGTCTGTTTCTGTGACTGTGTGTTTGGCAGTAATCCAAGTTTCTCCAATCTCTAGTTCTTCAAAATGCTTACGGAATGGGTGAACATTATCCAGTTTGAATTCCGCACCAGTTTGGTATTGGTTTGTAATTGCTGTTAAAGTAGTTGGCGAGCCTTGTATTGCAGTTCTTTGCAAGTAATGCTTCACGCCTCTCATTCCACCCATTTCTTCCCCACCTCCAGCTCTTCCTGGTCCTCCGTGAGTTAATTGTGGCATTGGCGAACCGTGTCCTGTACTTTCTTTAGCGCAATCTGCGTTCAACACTAATATTCTCCCATGAAGTGCAGCTGCACCTAACACAAATTCTTTTGCAATTTGATTATCTCCTGTTATAATGGAACAAACTAAAGAACCTTTCCCCATTTTGGCAAGCTCTATGGCTTCTTCAATTGTTTTGTATGGCATTATCGTAGAGACTGGACCAAAAGCTTCTAAATTATGCACATCTGTTTTATTAAACGGATCGTCATTAACAAATAGAATAGGAGAGAAAAACGCTCCTTTATTTTTGTCGGCTCCAATTACTTCAAAACTTGATAAACTACCAAATACTATTTCTTGACTTTTTGCCAATTGATTTACTCTATCTGTAACTTCTTTCACTTGTTCTTGTCCAGCAAGAGCTCCCATTCTTACTCCTTCTTGAGCAGGATCTCCAATTACTGTTTTTGCCAATCTTTGTCCTAATGCAATTTGAACATCCTCTACCAGTTTTTCTGGCACTAGAATTCTTCGAATAGCGGTACATTTTTGACCACACTTCGCAGTCATTTCTCTTTGAACTTCTTTTATAAATAAATCAAATTCTGGTGTTCCGGGAACTGCATCTTCTCCCAAAACAGAACAGTTAAGTGAATCGGCTTCCATATTGAACGGAACAGATTCTTCCAAAATTCTTGGGTGTGATTTAAGCATTTTTCCAGTAGTAGCCGAACCAGTAAATGTAACTACATCTTGGTTTTCTACGTGATCCAAAATTCCATTTGCCGATCCACAAATTAATTGTAACGAACCTTCTGGCAAAATTCCTGAGGCAATTATTTTTCTTACAACAGCTTCTGTCAAGTAACTAGTGATTGTTGCAGGTTTCACTACTGCCGGTACTCCAGCAAGTAAATTTACGGCTATCTTTTCTAGCATTCCCCACACAGGGAAGTTAAACGCATTAATATGAATTGCAACTCCTTGTTTAGAAGTTAAAATATGGTGACCAATAAAAGTCCCTCCTTTTGAAAGCGGAGCAATTTCTCCATCCAATGCAAACGATTCGTTTGGAAATTGTTTTCTCAAAGATGCATTGGCAAATAAGTTTCCAATTCCTCCTTCAATGTCAACCCATGAATCCATTTTTGTAGCTCCAGAATAGGCACTGACTTTATAAAATTCTGCTTTTTTTTCTAGTAAATGAAAGGCCAATGCTTTTAACATTCTTCCTCTCTCGTGAAACGTTAATTTACGTAAAGCAGGCGAACCAACTTCTCTTGCATAAGTCAACATATCACCAAAATCCAATCCTTTTGAAGTTGCTTCAGCAATTACTTCTCCATTTATTGCATTGTATAAGGATTTCCCTTCTCCCTCTCCATTTACCCATTTCCCTTGAGCGTAACTTTGTAATTTCATATCTAAATTTTGCTGTTATTTATTATTTTAATTACTGTCAGTAATTGAAACGTAAATATACAGAATGATTGAATAAAAAGCTAATGGGAAAATGAATAGTAAAAGAGAAGTCATACTGAATTTATTTCAGCATCTTTATTCATTGAAATATTGCTAATGGAATTCTTTGTGAGATCCTGAAATAAATTCAGGATGACAGATGAAGATATTCTGTAGACTTGTCATTCCAAACTTTTATCCTGAGTGCAGTCGAAGAGTGATTTGGAATATAAAGTTTCACTATTTGTATTCTTCTATTTTATTAGAGGATAAATTCTCGCTTTTAAGATTCCCGATCGGAGTCGTGAATGACAAATGAAAAAGTTATTTATCTAAGGTGAACAGAAATAGGTAAAACTAATTTCACCCTCATAAACTCTCCACCTTGTTTTGCTGGTTTCCATTTAGGCATTTCATTAAAAACTTGTATAATATGTTTGTAAAATTCATAATTATAGTTTCTGATCATCTTAAGACTGGATAGAGAACCATCTTTTTCAACTACAAATTCAAAATAGAACTTACTTTTTATTCCATTTTTAATATTAGAATCTGAATATTTTATTTTCTCACCAAGAAATTTAAAAAGAGCTTTATTTCCTCCTGGATATTCGGCCATACTTGGAAAGCAAGCAAGTCCTTTCGGAGCTTCATTTTGTAAAATTTCAAATTTAATAGGCAGAACCATTCTAACATCCACAGAATCTCCCCTTAAGTTTTTTCCAGGATTCCAATTTGGCATTAGTTTTACGATTCGAATTGCTTCTTGGCTAAATAGAGTGTCAGGTGAACGAAGAATTTTAATATCAGAAATGTCTCCAGTTTTTTTAACAACAAATTGAACATAGACTTTTCCTTCAATTCTTCTAGCTTTTGCAGAATCAGGATAGTGTTTTACTAATTTAATGAATGAAAATAATTTCTCTTCTCCTCTAGGAAATGAGGCAGGTTCTTCTGTAACAAAAATGTGTTTTATTTCTTGATTTGTGTTATTTTGGGAACAGCCAATACAAGCAAAAAGTATAAGAAATAATAATGGGATTAGTTTTTTCATTTTATCTTAAAACTTACGGGTACAACAAATTGAACTCTTACTTTTTTTCCTTCTTGCATACCTGGATTCCAATTCGGCATTCTTAGAATAGCATTTTTTACAATCTCAGAAAAAGCTGGGTTTGGAGACCTTATGATTTTTATATTTGAAATAGATCCATCCGTTTCTATCACAAATTTACAATACACTTTGCCAGTCACTCCTTTTTCTCTTAAACTATCTGGATAATTAATGTTTTTGTTTAAAAATGACATAAATTGAGAATCTCCACCTTTGAATGAAGGCATAATTGGAGCAATACAAAAGATAGAGTCAATTTTTATTTCTTTTCTCACTCTAATCACTCCTGGTTGGTCTTGGCTAAATATAGTTTGAAAACAAAAAGCACCTAAGAGAATTGTAAATACTTGTTTCATAGTTGTTGTTTTAATTATTATAAATCAACTATTGCACCAAGTTACAAAATAGAGGGCTGTATTTATTTAAAGGGGATTTGGAAAATTAAAAGGAAAAAAGTATTATCTTTCTTTTCGAGGAAGGTAAAACTGAACAGGAAGTGCTTGTTTTACTTTTATTTTTTTGCCTTTTTGTTCGGCAGGGATCCATTTAGGCATATCTTTTATTACTCGAATTGTTTCTTTGTCACAACCTCCACCAATTCCTCTGTAAATTTTAACTCCTGAAATACTTCCGTCAATCTCAACAGTGAATTCGGCATATACTTTTCCTTGAATTCTTTTTTTGATTGCTTCTTGAGGGTAAGTAATACTTTTTAACAAATATTGAGACAACATCCTTTCTCCTCCTGGAAACTGAGGTTTCCTATAACTTTTGAATTCAGTAGTCTCTCCGTTTGGCTCAGAAAAATCTTTGTCATAAGTGAAACTTAAGCTAGCAAAAGTTAGTGATATGAGTAAAATAATCTGTTTCATTTTAATTAAAAACTTATTTCCTGCTTTTTTCTGAAGAGAAGAGTGAAGAAAAAGGATTTTTTGAGGATACTTATGAATCTCTCTTTTATTTTGTCGTTAATCTTAGACAAAAGCTTGATTTTAATAAGTAAATGTACTTAAAAATTATTTAAATACAGTAAAAACACTGAGTTTTAACAAAAATATAACCCATAAAAAAGTCAGTAGTGTCTTTTTGCTACTGACTTTTCTTAATTTATTTTTATTAGATTACACTAATCCTTGAGCCATCATAGCATCTGCAACTTTCACAAAACCAGCAACATTAGCTCCTTTTACGTAATCTACATGTCCACTGCTGTCTGTTCCAAATTCTACACATGATGAATGAATGTCTTTCATAATTTGTAATAATTTAGCGTCAACTTCTTCTCTAGTCCAGTTAAACCTCAATGAGTTTTGAGACATTTCTAATCCTGAAGTGGCAACTCCCCCTGCGTTAGATGCTTTTCCTGGTGCAAATAATACTTTTGCTTCTTCAAATGCAGCTACACCATCTGGTGTAGTTGGCATGTTTGCTCCTTCAGCAATACACATCACTCCATTTGCAATTAGTCCTTTTGCTTCGTCTCCGTTCAATTCGTTTTGAGTAGCACAAGGTAATGCAACATCACATGTTACTCCCCAAGGCCTTTCACTTTCAAAGTACTGAACTCCATCAAATTTTTCTGCAACTTCAGAGATTCTTCCTCTTTTTACATTTTTAAGTTCTTTTATGAAAGCAAGTTTTTCAGAATGAATTCCTCCAGGAACATAAATGTAACCTCCAGAATCAGACATGGTAACAACTTCCCCTCCTAAATGAATTATTTTTTCACAAGCATATTGTGCTACGTTTCCTGATCCAGAAATTGCAACCACTTTCCCTGTAAAAGAATCTTTTTTAGTTTTTAGCATTTCTTGAGCAAAATAAACACATCCGTACCCAGTTGCTTCTGGGCGAATTAAACTCCCTCCATATTCAATTCCTTTACCTGTAAGTACCCCGGTAAATTCATTTTTTAACCTTTTATATTGTCCAAACATGAATCCGATTTCTCTTCCACCAACCCCTATGTCTCCTGCAGGAATATCTGTGTTTGGTCCAATATGACGACATAATTCCGACATAAAACTTTGACAAAATTTCATTACTTCATTGTCTGATTTACCCTTTGGGTTAAAATCAGATCCTCCTTTACCACCTCCCATTGGAAGTGTTGTAAGTGAGTTTTTAAATACTTGCTCAAAAGCTAAGAATTTAAGAATACTTAAGTTTACAGAAGGGTGAAAACGCAAACCACCTTTGTAAGGTCCAATTGCACTATTCATCTCAATTCTATACGCTCTGTTAATTTGAATCTCACCAGCATCATCCAGCCAGGGTACACGGAACATGATAACACGTTCTGGGTTTACCATTCTCTCAAGAATTTTGGCTTTTTTATACTTTGGGTTTGCTTCAATATAAGGAATTACAGTTTCCGCAACTTCAAGAACAGCTTGTAAAAATTCAGGCTCTTCAGGAACGATATTTTTAACATAATTCATAAACTCATTAATTTGAGTTTGGTAATTAGATGATGACATTAGCTTTAATTTTTAAATTATATGCAAAAAAACGCAAAAGAATTAATATAGTACCATTATTTGATAGTTTTTTTAGTAAAATTCTGCATTTTTGTAGGAGTAAAATTTATTTTTTGATAAAATTTACGAAAACCTTATTGTATATATTTTGAATAATTTTTTACAAATCCTTTTTTTAAACCCAACGGACAAGAATAATATTCCGGTTGCTTTACTTTACCTATTAATTTTTGTTGGAGTTGTTTTTGTTATAATAAAATTAGCTAATGACAATTATTTAAGACAGATACTCTCGAGAGTAGGCGTTGATAAAAAGAAGTTTGACAATCAAACCTCTAATTATAGTTTTTCTAAAAGTAATTTGTTTCTTCAAATTTCATCAATAATACTAGTTACATTAGGTTTGAGTATACTTACCAATGAGTATTTAGGAAGTTTTAATTTAGCACGAAATTTTATTGGAGCGTTTCTTTTTTATATAATTCAAGTGCTTAGTTTTACCCTTTTTTCATCATTAATAATTAATACCGAGTCGTCTTTTTTAAAACATAGACTTTTTTATTACGAATTACTTAGTGTGTGTTTATTTCCACTTATTTTGTTTTCTCTTTATTCTCCTATTAATTTATCTGTATTAGTTTTGTTGGTTATGTTGTCCTCGGTATTTTTAATAATGATTAGGATAAGTATTTATTTAACTAGCTTGATTTCTGTATTTCATATAATTTTGTACATTTGCACCTTGGAAATAACACCAATTCTATTTTTATTAAAATTCACTTTTAACTAATAATAATATGAGTTCAACGACAATTGATACAAAATTAAAGACTATTTTAATTTCTCAGCCAAAACCTGAGGAAGGAACAAAATCGCCTTATTTTGATTTAGCTACAGAGAGAAAAATAAAGGTTGACTTTAGGCATTTCATCCATGTAGAAGGAATAGAGGCGCAAGAGTTTAGACAAAGTAGAATAGAGTTGAAAGAACATTCTGCAGTTATTTTAACCAGTAAAAGTTCTATAGATCATTATTTTAGAATTGCAGAAAAAATGAGATTTGATGTTCCTGACACAATGAAATATTTTTGCACAAACGAAACTATTGCTAAGTATTTGCAAAAATACATTGTCTATAGAAAAAGAAAAATCAGTTTTGGTAAAGCACAATTCAATGATCTTTTGCCATTAATAGTGAAGAACAAAAGCGAAAAATTTATTTTACCACTTTCGGCTCAGCATAATGGAAGTATTTCTGTTCTTTTGAAAAGTAACGACATTAATTTTTCTGAAGCGATCATGTACAAAACTGTAATTTCAGATTTATCTGATTTGGCAGATGTAAATTATGACATGTTGGTTTTCTTTAGTCCTTCTGGAATAGAGTCACTTTATCACAATTTTCCTAATTTTAAACAAAACAAAACTAGGATTGCAGTTTGGGGTAAATCCACAGTAGAAGCTGTTATAAAAAAAGGCTTAAGAATTGATGTTGAGGCACCAATGCCGAAGATTCCATCTATGAAGAAGGCAATCGAAATGTATATGGACGGAAAGTAAATCTTACCTGACTTATGAAAAATAAATTTTGTAAAGAAGAAAGGCTTTGCAACAGGAAAACGATTGATTTCTTGTTCACTGGTAAGGATAAAATAACATTTACAGAATTTCCTTTTATGGTCATAGCCAAAGAATCGGTAAATGACGATCAAAAATTTCCTGCACAAATGATGGTTAGCGTAAGCAAAAGAAAAATACGGCTTGCAGTAAACAGAAACTTGATGAAGAGGAGAATGAAAGAGGCTTACCGTTTGCATAAAAATGAATTTTACGACTCTCTAAAATCACAAAACAAAGGACTTATTTTATGTTTTATATTTCTCGGCAATAAACCCGCGCCATATGAATTGATAGAACAGAAAATAATTGTACTTTTAAACCGTTTAACGGAACAAAATGTTTAAGATTTTAAGTTACATATTGATTTTCCTTGTAAGGATTTATCAATACGTTATCTCGCCAATTTTACCATCTGCTTGCAGATATACTCCAAGTTGCTCAGTGTATACGGTAGATGCGATTAAAAAACACGGACCAATTAAAGGGGGCTGGTTGGGGATAAAGAGAATAGCTTCCTGTAATCCTTGGGGAGGTCATGGACACGATCCAGTTCCTTAATAATTTATTGATACTATGAAAAAAATATATATTTTAATCTTTTTAATTACTTCTAATTTTGGAGCGTTTTCACAAAAAGAAAACACAGAAGAGTTTTTTGAAATATCTAAAAACTTAACTATTTTTAGTGAAGTTTATAAAAATATAAACTTCTATTTTGTAGATGAAACTAATCCAGGTGAATTAATGAAAACAGGGATTGATGCCATGCTAAAATCACTTGATCCTTACACCAATTTCATTCCAGAATCTAACATAGAAGATTATAGAATGATGCAAAGTGGTCAATATGGAGGAATTGGCTCACTGATAAGAAAGCAAGGTGAATTTGTGCAAATTACAAATCCTTATAAAGGTTTTTCTGCTCAAAAAGCTGGACTAAAAGCGGGTGATTTAATCAAAGAAATTGACGGAAAATCTATAGAGGGAAAAAGCTCTATCGAAGTGAGTGATTTACTGAAAGGGGCAAAAGGGACAGACGTAATTTTATCTGTAGAAAGAACTAAAGAGACTACTTTATTACTAATTACTGTAACTAGAGAATTAATAACAATCCCTACTGTTCCTTACTTTAATGAAGTTTTTAATGGGGTGGGTTATATAAAATTAACTCAATTTATGGGAACTTCAAGTTCTGAATTGGGGAAAGCATTTAGAGCATTAATTGATACAAATAACATTACAAGTTTAATTCTTGATTTAAGAGGAAATCCAGGGGGTTTGTTGAATGAATCGGTAAACATTGTAAATATGTTTGTGCCGAAAGGAACTAAAGTTGTGGAGACAAAAGGAAGGCTTAAGCAAAACAACCTTACTTATTTTGGAAGAAATAAACCGCTAGATTTAAAAATCCCATTAGTTGTTTTAGTCAATGGAAACTCAGCATCAGCCTCTGAAATTGTATCGGGGACTTTACAAGATTTGGATAGAGCTGTTATTATTGGAAACCAATCTTATGGGAAAGGACTTGTGCAGCAAACTAAAGACATGGAGTATAATTCCATTATTAAATTGACTATAGCAAAATACTACACACCAAGTGGAAGATGTATTCAGAGGTTAGATTATTCGAACAGAAATACAACAGGAAAAGGGACAAACATTTCTGACTCTTTAGTACAAAGCTTTAAGACAAAAAATGGAAGACCAGTAACAGACGGAAGAGGAATTACTCCTGATATTGAAGTGAAAGAAAAATCAATTTCGTCCATAAGTACAGCTTTACTTACGAAGGATATTATTTTTGATTTTGCCACCGATTTTTATTACGAAAACAAAGAGATAGCTTCTCCTAAAGATTATAAGTTAGGGGATGAAGAGTACAAGAAGTTCGTACTTTATGCTTTGAACAAAGATTTTGAATATACTACTGGGTCAGAAAAAACACTAGAAAGGTTGAAAGAAGTAGCTCAAGACGAGCAGTATTATGAAGCAGCAAAAGAAGAGTTTGATGCTTTGGTGAAATTACTTTCTCCTGATAAAAAGAGAGACCTTAAAAAGTTTAAGGATGAAATCACCATGTTGGTTGAGAATGAAATAATAGGGAGGTATTATTTTCAGGAAGGTCAAATGACACACGACTTAATGAAAGATGATTATGTACTAAAAGCAATTGAGGTACTAACAAATAAAGCAGAGTACGATAAAATTTTGAAGCCTTAGAATAAATATGTTAGAAAAAGGAAAACTCTTCATATCATATATTACTGGTTATTGGACTCATCTGTTTTTCTTGAGTTTGATAGTCATAGGAATGCCTTTTTCTAAGTTTTTGATGAGTTTAGGAACAATAGCCTTAATCGTAAATTGGCTTCTAGAAGGGGGGCTAATTTCCAAATTCAAATCTTTCTTCAATAATAGAGTTGCTTTGTTCTCTACAGGAGTTTTTGTCGTTTTTTTTCTTGGATTAATCCATACTCAGGATTTTGCTTATGGACTTAAAGATTTAAGGATAAAAATCCCACTGCTTGTTTTTCCAGTTATTTTCATTACAACTCACAGGCTTAAGAAGGCGCATTATTTTTTAATAGTTAGACTGTTTGTTCTTTCTGTTTTAGCTAGTTCACTGTATGGGTTTTTGGCTTATCAGGATATTCTCCCAGCCAAAAAAGAAGTAAATCAAATAAGGGATATCTCTCAATTTATTTCTCACATAAGGTTTTCTATGATGATTGTGCTGAGTTTGTTTTTAATTCCTAAATTATTTAATAAAAATATTCCTCAAAAAGTATTTAGTGTAATTACAAGCCTTTGGTTTCTATATTTTTTATCTTTTATGGAGTCCGCAACTGGCCTTGTTTTGGGATTTGTGACTTTATTCTTCATCTCACTTTATTACCTTTTTAAGAAAAAAAGCATTTATGGTTTTGCTATGATTGCCCCAATTTTGATTTCAGGGTTTATTATGGGACAAAACTTATTGAGCACCTACAATACAGTAAAACTTGATGTTTCTGACAAACAGGAAACGACCAAAAGTGGCAATGCTTACGACATAGACTCTGTCTATTATTTCTTTGACAACGGAAATTATTCGAACGATTATATGTGTGAGAAGGAGCTTGAAACTTCGTGGAACTCCATTTCTGATGTTCCTTATTATGGAGTTGAGGATGAATACGGGACGAAGTACATTTTAATTAGATATTTAACATCCAAAGGATTAAGAAAAGATAAAGAAGGAGTTTTGACGTTAACTAAAAGAGATATTACAAATATAGAAAACAAGATTTCAAATTATTTACATGCCAACTCCAACATTGTCTCTAGAATTCATTTGTTGATGTTTGAAATAGATGGGTATTTTCAAGGAGTAAATTCTGGCGGGAATTCACTTGCTCAAAGACTTCAATACTGGAAATTAAGCAAAGCTATGATTCAAGAAAGCCCTTTCTTTGGATACGGAACGGGAGACGTTCCTTTGGAATTTAAAAAACAATACGAAGCCAATAAAAAATGTTTAGATAAAGTCTACCAATTACGCTCACACAATCAATATTTATCTACAACAATTGCGTTAGGTTTGGTTGGACTATTATTCTTTTTGTTTTTTGTTCTTTATCCTGTAAAAACAGCTTTTAGAGAAAGAAATTACTTTTATTTAATCTGCTTGTGTATAGCTCTGTTGTCTTTTATTTCTGAGGATACACTGGAAACTCAAGACGGAGTTTTCTTCTTTGCTTTTTTAACTAATTTCTTTCTTTTTAGCTCAAGAAATAGATATTTAAAAAGTGTAGATTAATTGTAAATACGTAGCGTGTTATTTCCAGAATTAAATGAAGTTTGGTAGGTTTTAAGTGGTAAAGTAGCTGGGGAATTATTTACCGCACCATCAAATATATTATACTGACTTCCATCACAAAGACAATCTACTACAATGTTATCCGTATTTACTTCTGCTGTACCACAAGAATTTGCTTCGTTATAAGTGCAGTTTCTATCGTAAGCTACGAATTCATTTCCTCCCTTTGCATAAACCAAAATCCCCTTTAATCCACCTGTTACATAAGCCCATCCTCCGGGAACTTGTAGTGTGTTGTATTGAGGTAAACTAATATTAATGTATACATCCAGAGCGGGATAAAAAGCTCTCTCTTGGTTTTTGTTGCAATTGGTAATTGCAATTAGGATTAAAATTATTGAAGCTATTTTTACAATTGATTTCATACTGTAATGAACTTTTTAATTGTTTGTTTATTGTTGGTTACAAATCTAGCTATTGTTGTGGCGTAAATTTACGAATTAATTCTCCAATTAAATCATAAGGAATGTCTGCCATTTTTTTGAAACGGATACAACTTTTTCCACTGTCTAGTTTGTATTTACAAGCTTTAGGATATTCTTTTACAAACCATTTATGAGTTTCCTCACCTGCGTACAATCCCATGTGGTATAATGCACTAAAGACTTTATGCTAAGAATGGATGAGTATTTTACGCCTCCTCCATTTCATAATTTTCAATTCCAGGACAAGAACATATAAGATTTCTATCTCCATATCCTTGATCAACTCTTGATACATGAGCCCAGAATTTAAACTCTTTCAAGTAAGGCAAAGGCATAATAGCTTGTTTTCTTGGGTAAGGAAATTTCCATTTGTCTTCCATTACATCACTCAGTATGTGAGGAGCATTTTTCAATAAGTTATTTTCCTTGTCGTAAACCCCTTCTTCAATTTCTTTCACTTCATTTCTAATCGCAATCATTGCATCACAAAATCTATCCAATTCTGCTTTCGATTCACTTTCTGTTGGTTCTACCATTAGGGTATTTGCTACTGGAAAAGACACTGTGGGAGCATGAAAACCGAAATCAATTAAGCGTTTCGCAATATCTGCTACTTCAACACCAGAACTAGCTTTAAAATCTCTACAATCCAATATCATTTCATGCGCTACAGTTCCGTTCTCTCCCTGATAAAGAATACTATAATGTTTGTCTAGCTTTGCTTTGATGTAATTTGCATTTAAAATAGCATGTTCAGTTGATTTTCTCAACCCCCGTTCTCCTAACATCTTAATGTATCCATAAGAAATTAACAAGATTAATGCACTTCCAAAAGGAGCTCCAGAAATAGAAGTAATAGCTTGTTCCCCTCCAGTTTTCACTAGTGGATTTCCTGGCAAGAAAGGAGTAAGTTGTTTCGCAACTCCAATTGGCCCAACTCCTGGTCCACCACCTCCGTGAGGAATAGCAAATGTTTTATGTAAATTAAGGTGACACACATCTGCACCAATGTTTCCTGGACTAGTCAATCCAACTTGTGCATTCATGTTTGCACCATCCATATAAACTTGACCTCCGTGTTCGTGAATTAAAGAGGTCATTTCTATGATTGAAGCTTCAAATACTCCGTGAGTAGAAGGATAAGTAATCATCACTCCAGCAAGATTTTCACTGTGAGTTTCTGCTTTTTCTTTTAAATCGGTTATGTCAATGTTTCCTTTTTCATCACATTTGGTAACTACCACTTTCATACCCGCCATTACAGCAGATGCAGGGTTTGTTCCGTGAGCCGAAGCAGGAATCAACATAATGTTTCTGTTAAAGTCTCCTCTGCTTTCGTGGTAAGCTCTTATCACCATAAGTCCAGCATACTCACCTTGAGCACCAGAGTTTGGCTGCATAGATACTTTGTCAAATCCAGTGATTTCTGATAATAAATCATCCAATTCTTCAATAATTTCGTAATATCCTAGAGCTTGTTCTTTAGGAACAAAAGGATGAATATTAGCAAATTCTGGCCATGTGATTGGCATCAGTTCACTTGCCGAGTTCAGTTTCATTGTACAAGAACCCAAGGAAATCATAGAATGTGTCAATGACATATCTCTGTTCTCTAATTTCTTGATATAACGCATCATATCCGTTTCAGTATGGTACATATTGAAAACAGGATGAGTTAAAAATTCAGAGGTTCTTTTGAATTTATCATCAAAAGAAATGGTTTCGTTAGCTTCTTCAATTGTTTCCTTAGTTTTAGAAGTTGCTTCTGCAAATACACCCAAAATAGCATTAACCTCAGTAATTGAAGTTGTTTCGTTTAAACTAATTTTTACTGTAGTGTCATTTTTCATGAAAAAGTTCATTTCATGTTTCAATCCAACAGCAGAAATTTCACCAGCTTGGTCTGTTTTGATAGAAATAGTATCGAAGTAATTGTTTGTAATTACTTCCATTCCCATTTTAGTCAATCCATTTGCCAAAATAGAAGTTAAAGAATGAACTTGAGTTGCAATTCTTTTTATCCCGGCTTTACCGTGATAAACAGCATACATGGCTGCCATATTTGCCAATAAAGCTTGAGCTGTACAAATGTTTGAAGTTGCTTTTTCTCTTCTTATATGTTGTTCACGAGTTTGTAACGCCATTCTCATTGCGTTATTTCCATGTCTGTCTTTAGAAACTCCAATAATTCTTCCTGGTAGGTTTCTTTTGTATTCTTCGCTAGTTGCAAAGTAAGCTGCGTGTGGCCCTCCAAATCCCATTGGCACACCAAATCTTTGTGTATTTCCAACTACTACATCAGCTCCCCATTCTCCTGGAGGAGTCAATAGTGCTAAACTTAATATATCGGCAGCTACAACTAGTTTTGCTTTGTGCTCGTGTAACTCTTCTGCAAGAGTTCTGTAATCATGAACTTCTCCATTAGAAGCTGGATACTGAACAATTGCTCCAAAAAATTCGGAAGTGATTGCAAATTCTTTGTGGTTACCAATGACTAATTCAATTCCAAAACCTTTTGCTCTTGTTTTTATTACGTCAATTGTTTGTGGGAAACAATCTTCCGAAACAAAAAACTTAACAGCTCCACTTTTGACTTGGTCTCTTTTTCTTGTGTTGAATAACATTGACATTGCTTCAGCAGCAGCTGTAGATTCATCCAACAAAGAAGCATTTGCGATACTCATTCCTGTCAGGTCGCTTACCATAGTTTGGAAATTCAGTAGCGACTCCAATCTGCCTTGAGCAATCTCAGCTTGGTAAGGCGTGTAAGCAGTGTACCATCCTGGGTTTTCCAAAACATTTCTTTGAATAACTGGAGGAACTATTGTATTGTAATAACCTAAACCTATGTAAGATTTAAATACTTTATTTTTTGTACCAATCTCTTTCACTAAGTTCAAATATTCAAACTCGGTAAGAGCTTCTGGAACATTTAAATTATTTTTTAGCCTTATGTTGCTAGGAATAGTTTTATCTATTAGAGAATCAACTGAGTCAATTCCAATTTCTTTCAACATTAATTCTCTATCGTTTCCAAGAGTACCAATGTGTCTGGTTTCAAAAAGTTCTTTTTTCATTGAATATTTTTCTAAGTAATAACTAGTGTTTGAGAACACAAAATTAATTTATTTTTTGATTACTTGTAGGTAAAATACAGGAAATAATTTTAAACAAAAGAGAATTATTTAATGTCAGTTTTTAATTTTTAATATGCTGAATTATAAATAGATATTTCATTTTTTATCTAAAAAATAAGTCATAAACTGTTAGTTTTTTCTTTTCATTTTGATTCCTATAGTAGAATTTTGGTATAGAAAAAAGAACTAAGCCAATTCAAATGTAATTTTTTGAATTAAATCTAAAAAAGATGAAAAGAGAAAGTATAACATTGAAAGAAGAATTAAATTATGATAGAAATAGGAATTATTTTTCTAGCAATTACCTTAATTAGATTAACAATCTAATCCACTTTCACCCTCTTCGCCACTTCTTTAGTTTTCTCAATAAGAGCGTTCATGTCGCATCCAAGTTTATCATAACTCAGTGCTACAGCCATTCTTCTGTATGGGCGAGTTACTTGTTTACCAAACACTTTAATGTCGGAATTTGGCTGAGCTAAAACATCTTCTATTCCTTCGAAAACTGGATTTTCTCCGTGTTCTTTTGCAAGAATTACGGCACTAACTCCTGCTTGTAGTAATTTTATTTCTGGAATAGGAATTCCTAAAATTGCTCTAAAATGCAATTCAAATTCATTAAAATTTTGTGTGTTTGCTAAAGTAACCATTCCGGTATCGTGTGGTCTTGGTGAAAGTTCAGAGAAATAAACATCCTCTTTCGTTAAGAAAAACTCTACTCCCCAAATTCCAGCCCCACCCAATTCTTGAGTAACTTCTGCAGCCATTCTTTGGGCAATTTCAAGCAATGAACTATCTACAGTTGCTGGTTGCCAACTTTGTTGGTAATCTCCTCTTTCTTGCACATGTCCAATTGGTGAACAAAATAAGGTGTTCCCGTTTTTTTGAGTAACAGTAAGTAAGGTAATTTCCGAATCAAAAGGAACAAATTCTTCTACAATAACTTCTATAATATCTCCTCTAGAACCTTGAACTGCATACTTCCATGCTTTTTCAATATCTTCTTCTGTTTTTATTACAGATTGTCCTTTTCCTGAAGATGACATCAAAGGCTTTACAACACAAGGCATTCCCAATTTAGCTACAGCAGTTTTCAATTCTTCTCCGGAAGTAGCATAAAAATAAGCCGCAGTTTTAAGGCCTAATTTCTTAGCAGCAAGATCTCTTATCTCTTTACGGTTCATGGTATAGTTAGCTGCTTTTGCACTTGGCACAACTGTGATTCCTTGTTTTTCGTAATCGTAAAATCTTTCGGTACGAATGGCTTCAATCTCTGGAACAATGTAATCGGGAACATGTTTAGCAACAATTCTATCCAGTTCATCACCATCTAGCATGTCAATTACCTCATGTAAATCAGAGACTTGCATGGCGGGAGCATTTTCATAACTATCTACGGCTATAACTGTTTGTCCCATTCTTTTTGCTGCAATTGCAAATTCTTTCCCTAGCTCTCCAGAGCCCAATAACATTATTTTAAAAGCCATTTCGTTTATTTTTTATAAAATTAAGGAATTTCTCTCTTTAAAATAAAAAATGCAACATAGATTTCTTTGTATTGCATTTTAAACTTTTATTTAAAGTTAAATTAATTAGTATTCTTCCATTTTAATGCCTGTGGGTAAAAAAGCAGAAATATAGGTTCTATCTTCTATGATATCGCTAGTTCCTCCTGATAATCTTTCTACTTGTAACACACCGTCTTCGTATATTCGTGTTGTAATGAGTTGATTTGAGTTTGAAACTCTATCTTCTAAACACTCTACACTCATAAAATATTCTTTAGGGACTTCATCACTTGGAATTGAGAATTCTTGAAAATAATAGGTCGCAGAAACATCCCGTTTTACGTCTTCACCAAAAGTGGTATTTGCGTAAAAAATGGAAAATGTCCTATCTGGATTTGTCGCTTCCACTTCGTATCGGATAATCACATCAACAATTCGTTCTTTGGTGCAGCTCGTCAAGATTAAAATTAGGGCTGTTGTAAGTAAAGTAATTTTTTTCATAGCATTTGTGTTTTCAATAACTAAACCAAAAAACATGCCATAAAAAAAGCAAAAGCCGATTTTTCAGCTTTTGCTTTTTTAGTATTCTTTTGGTTAGTTTATTTCCCCAACAATCCACCAATGAATCCTGCAATTCCTCCTTTTTTCTTAGTGATAAACAGATTAGCAATATCACCTAAATCAACTCCATCTCCATTCGAGTCAATTCCTCCTAATAAATTGGAAAGCATACCACCAATTCCATTAGATTGAACATTACTTTGTTTTTTCTCTTTACCTAAATAAGCCATAACAAGAGGTGCAGCCATTTCCATAATCTTACTCATAGATCCTGAACTCACTCCAGTCTTCTGGCTCAACATTCCTTCTACTTTCGTTCTTCTAGAACCTAAAGTGTGATTCAATATTCCTTTCCCGTTTACTGCTTTTGGGTTATCCAAAAACCCAGATAGGTTATCTAATAAACTTCCGTCATGATCTTTTTCTAAAGCTGTTGCCAATTGTTTTTGTCCCAATTTACTTTGGGAGTTTCCTTTTAGTGCAGTCAATAAGGTTGGCACTACAGCCGATAAAGCACTCACTGTTTGATTTTTATTCAGCCCTGCTTGGTTACTCATTTTTTCTATTTTGTCATTATCAAGAAGTCCTAGTATGCTATTTAAATCCATGTTTTTAGTTTTTATATTGTATTAAAAACGTAAAGTATAAAATCTTTCTAATTAATCTTAATTATTAAGTGTATAATTTTATACTTTTGAGGAACTAACTGTTAAAACAAAAGAATGAAAACGGACCAGTTTCAAGCACCAGATTATTACAACTTAGACGATTTATTGACTGACGAACACAAATTAATTCGTGATTCGGCACGTGAGTGGATAAAAAAAGAAGTAAGCCCAATTATAGAAGATTATTATGAAAGAGCAGAATTTCCTAAACAAGTAATCCCAGGATTAGCTGCAATAGGAGGTTTTGGACCTTACATTCCTGAGCAATACGGAGGACCAGGATTAGACCAAATATCGTACGGATTAATCATGCAAGAACTAGAAAGATGCGACAGTGGATTAAGATCTACTTCATCTGTACAAAGTTCATTGGTAATGTACCCAATATATGCTTATGGAAACGAGGCTCAAAGAATGAAATATTTGCCAAAATTGGCTTCAGGAGAATTTATTGGAAGTTTTGGATTAACAGAACCTGACCATGGATCAAATCCAAGCGGAATGCTTTCTAACTTTAAAGATATGGACGACCATTATTTATTGAACGGAGCAAAAATGTGGATTTCTAACGCTCCTTTTTGTGACATTGCTGTAGTTTGGGCAAAAAACGAAGAAGGAAGAATACATGGATTGATTGTAGAAAGAGGGATGGACGGGTTTACAACTCCTGAAACTCACGGGAAATTATCTTTGAGAGCTTCGGCAACTGGAGAGCTTATTTTTGATAACGTGAAAGTGCCAAAAGAAAATTTATTACCAAACAAATCGGGATTAGGAGCACCACTTGGCTGCCTTGATTCTGCAAGGTATGGAATTGCTTGGGGAGCAATAGGAGCTGCAATGGATTGTTACGATTCTGCACTTAGATATTCTAAAGAAAGAATTCAATTTGGGAAACCAATTGCAAGTTTCCAATTGATGCAAAAGAAATTGGCTGAGATGATTACTGAAATCACAAAAGCTCAATTATTAACTTTCCGTTTGGGGCAAATGAAAAATGCTGGAACTGCAACAACAGCTCAAATCTCTATGGCAAAACGTAATAACGTAGCCATGGCTTTAGATGTAGCGAGAGAAGCAAGACAAATTCACGGAGCAATGGGAATTACAAACGAATATTCTATTATGCGTCATATGGCAAATCTAGAATCGGTAGTGACTTATGAAGGAACTCACGACATTCATTTGTTAATTACTGGAATGGATATTACTGGGATACCAGCATTCAAATAATAAGGAATGAGATAATGCCGTTATAGTTTGAAAATAGTTCCTTTTTCTCGAACTGTTTTGAAACTATAATCGGTATAACTAGAATTTCTGCTTTTAAATAATAATTAAAAATCTCATTTTATAAGTCAGTCTGTAAAGGCTGACTTTTTTATTTTTTGTAATTTAACCAATGTACAAATTGATTTTTTTCAATAAAAACAGGTTCAGAAGCAGTGATTTCAAAATCATCAAAATGGTGATTTGCAGAAAAAACTATTTTTTTATTAAAATTGACCAAATGATAGCTAAAAATATCATTTTCCACTCTAAAAAAGACCTTTTCATTAAAAAATCGTACACTTTTACCATTTTTCAATTCTATTCGTTTTACATAATTTCCATATAAATCGAATACAAATAACCCTTCGTTTAGATCGAACAAAAACACTTGGTTTTCATACTCAATTAATTGAATTGGATTAATATCCCTTTCAAGCAACTGAGCTATATTTTCATATCGATTGGTTACTTTTCCTTGTTTATCAGTTTTTATGAGTGATTGTGTTGTTATCGAATACAGCCAAAAAGAATTATCTCTGTTTGAGGCACAAGCCAAATCAACTAATTCGAAAAAGGATAAATCAATTTTGTTGGTTTGTGATAATGTGTTGTCAAGTAAAATAATTTCTTGTTGTTGCTTATAAAACAACATCAGTTGCAAAGGATTTCTAGAATCGAACGAAGAAATAGTTCCGTTACTAAAAATTGAATTAGATTGAATTGGTTTCAAATCAATGGAGTATTTCGTGATTTTCATATCCGAAATTTGATAAATATTACCCAGTTTATCTTGTGAGAGAAAGGAGGTTGATTCTTCTGGTTTTGTAATGTTTTTGGTTGTATTGCAGGAGAAGGTGAATAGGAGGAAACCTAGGAATAGAAATGATATTTTGGTTAGGTTTTTCATTTATCTTTCTCAAGTCGGACTTCGATACTTTTTTCTTTCAGAAAAAAACTCAGCCCTCAGTTTTTGTTTTCCGAACCCTGAGTTCGACCGATAGGGAGAGTATCGAAGGGTGACTTAGTTACTGTTCTTCATAATTCTGATACAAGAAATCATTGTATGGAAATCTTGTGATGTGAATTTGTTTTACTTGTGCATACATTTTCTCTCTTAGTTCCTCAATATTCGTCTTTTTAACAGCAGAAATAAAGATGCAATTATCTTCGTTCATTCTACCCATCCAAGTCTTTTTAAGCTCCTCCAAGGAGATGTTTTCTCTTAAGACAGGAGACAAATCATCTTCGTCTTTTTTTACAAACGTAAAAGCATCAATTTTATTAAAAACCAAGATAGTTGGTTTGTCCATTGCGCCAATTTCTTTCAAAGTTTCGTTCACAGTGTTATAGTGATCTTCAAATGCAGGGTGTGCAATATCTACAATATGCAACAATAAATCTGCCTCACGAACTTCGTCAAGTGTAGACTTAAAAGACTCTACCAATTGGTGAGGTAATTTTCTTATAAACCCTACAGTATCGGCCAATAAAAATGGAATATTTTGGAATACTATTTTACGAACTGTAGTATCCAAAGTGGCAAATAATTTGTTTTCGGCAAACACTTTTTCTTTTCCTAAAAGGTTGAGCACAGTTGATTTTCCTACATTGGTATAACCCACCAAAGCAACTCGCACCATTTTCCCTCTGTTTTGTCTTTGGGTAAATTTTTGCTTGTCTATTTTTTCTAATTTCTTTTTTAGCAGTGAAATTTTATCGCCAATAATTCTTCTATCCGTTTCAATTTCTGTTTCTCCAGGCCCTCTCATTCCAATTCCCCCTTTTTGTCTATCCAGGTGAGTCCACATTTTGGTAAGTCTTGGTAAAAGATACTGATATTGAGCCAATTCTACTTGTGTTCTTGCATGCGAAGTTTGAGCCCTACTTGCAAAAATATCTAGGATTAATGCACTTCTATCCAGAATTTTTATTTCCAAAATGGCTTCAATATTTCTCAATTGTGAAGGCGAAAGTTCGTCATCAAAAATTGCTAAATCAATGCTATTGGATTTTATATATTGCCTTATTTCGTCTAGTTTTCCTTTTCCCACAAATGTTTTTGGGTGAGGGTATTCTACTTTTTGCGTATATCTCTTTACAGTAATAGCTCCAGCAGTTTCTGCAAGGAAAGCTAACTCATCTAAATATTCTTTCACATCGTCTTGCGATTGTTGTTGCGTAATTACCCCAATAATCACAGCTTTTTCGGCTGCATAATGAACCTTTTTATTCTTTTCTATCATTCCTTTTGCTCTTCTTTATCTTAAAAATCTATTGTTTGCTTTTTCAAAACCTATCGTAGTTTCGGGACCGTGACCACAATATACCACAAACTCATCTGAGAGTGTAAATAATTTGGTTTTAATACTGTGAACTAAAGTAGCTTCATCACCTCCCGGTAAATCTACTCTTCCCACACTTCCGTAAAAAAGACAATCTCCGTTTATTACAAATTTCTCTTCTCTGGCTACAAAGACAACGTGTCCTGGAGCATGACCAGGAACAAATAGGATGTCTAATTCTGAGTTTCCAAAAGTAATGGTATCTCCTTCTTCAAAAAATGAAGTGGGAGATTCGCAAGCTTGGTAATTGGTGAATCCATAATTTCCTGCGTAAGTGGGAACAGAAATTAGAGTTTGTAAATCTAGTTTGTGAATTTGTAACTTAATTCCATACGTTTCCATCACAAACTTATTTCCCAATACATGGTCAATGTGACTATGTGTAGAGATTAGTTTTACTGGTGTTAGTCCATTAGCATCTATGAAGTTCTTCAATTCATCTTGCTCGTGTTCTTCGTAACAGCCTGGGTCAATGATTACACACTCCTTGGTTTCATCAAAAAGGATATAAGTGTTCTCTTGAAACGGGTTAAAAGTTATTTTTTGTACGGAAATCATTTATTTATTAAATTTTTATAAAACAAAAATTGCTGTAATTATAAAGAGTAGAATTATCAATAGATATTGCCAAGCATCTACAAAATAAGGTTTTAATTTCTGCCAAGTTTCCTTTATTTTTTTCATTGCTTATTTGTTCCACAAAGTTAACTATTCTAATTTGTTTCTAAATTAGAATACAGATAAAACATGAGATACCTTTAAGTTAAAAACTAGAGAAATACTATTTTGTCTCCATTCCTCAAGATTACCAAATAAATATTTATATTTAAAGCTAAATAGAATAAGAAACTAAATGAAAAAGTCAAAGAAATTTATCCTTTCCATACTTGTCATATTAATTATAGCAGTTACTTTATTGCTTGCCTTCCCAGGTTTGTTTGAGAGCGGAAAAGAGGAAGTTGCCGAAACAGAATCAACTGAGATTCAAACAGAATTAGGAGACGAGATTTTTGATTAAGTTTAACCTTAATTAAAACCTCAGTGTAGCTCCTCCCATTATATTTATTCCTTGAACAGGATATAAATAATACTGTTGGTATTTGCGGCTGATTATATTATTGAAATTTAAGAAAGCAGAAATCGATTTGTTATATCGGTATTCAAATCCTAAGTTAAAATCAATAATAGGTTTTAAATTTATCGAATACGTATTGTCACTATTAGTTTCAGCTCCGTCAACATAGACTAAAGATTTAGCTTTTCTGGTTCCAAGGAAATAAGCGTCAGCTCTAACTAAAATTTTATCAGCTAAATCATAAATTCCTCCCACAGTAATATCCAAAGCTGGGGTATTCCATACATGTTCTTGATTAAGTGGCGAAAAAAAGCTGTATTTTCCGTTTACATACACTCTTAGTTTGTCCGTTTGATCATACATTACTTGAGCACTTATTTCTGTCACATCCATAGAATCGTAAAGTACATCCATTTTGTTTTGAATGGAATAAGTAGTGTCGTTATAGTATAATGCATTTCCGTAAACACTTTTTCTTGCTACTTGTGCATTGAATGAAACTTTATTAGAAATACTTCCTCTAACCCCTGCATATACATTGTATCGAGTGTTTGTATTTTGCAAAGTAACTTGCGACAACAAGAAAGGGTTTTCGTTTGTAAGCGAACGAAAAGAGTTTCTTTCCAATCCTCCATTAATTCCAATATAGGGAACAAAAATATCATGAAAACTATACTTGGCTTCAGCATTGGGATAAAAATGGAAACTTGTTTTATCATTCACATCAGCAAATATTCCTAGTCCCACTCTTGCGTACCATTTTTTACCTGAAGTAGTAATGTTAGGAACAACTTTAATTAGGGTATTGTTTACAGTATTTTCATTCATTGGCCAATTCCAAACACCTCCTAATGGAAGCCCCTTTATACTAGAGTAATTATTAAAATCCACTCCAAAATCCACTCCGTAAATCTCTTTATTTTGCATTTTTGATGCACTCAAATCTAAAACGACATTATTTTCTGAGGCATTATACTTGTCAAAATAATGGGTGTAGCCTAAAGAACCTTTGTAGTTTATATCTCCTGTGTCTTTATCAAAACTAGAGAAGCTCACTTTTCCTCCAATGTTATTAAAAGCTTGTTTAATATCGTTCTTATCAATTACAGTGTCTTCTGAATTGAAACCATAAAAATGATTTCCGCTTCTTTCGTAATTTATTTCTCCTGTCACCGAGAATTTCTTGTAATAATGCTGGTAAAAAGCAATCGCTTTATTCTCGTTCATCCCACTAAAACCTGTTCCTTTTATAGTAGAATTTGACGAAATATGTCTTCCGTGAATTCCCCAACTGCTGTTTTTAGATCTTAAAGAATTGTAATATACTTCAACCAAAGGAGTGGTGTACATTCCTATCCCACCTTTTATATAACCTCTTTTAAGTTTATCAAGAGGATCAATGATTTTTAATTTCGCTGGTGAAATTGACTGTAGTTGAAACTCAGAATTTGCTTTGTATTCATAAAATAAAAAGCTCGATTTTATCTGAGATTTTGATGTATCTCCAATCAATTTTGGGGTAAGCAGAGTTTTTTTGGTCGGCTTAATTATTCTGTCTCCAGTTCCAATTGCAGCTGTTTCTATGATAGTATCATTCTGACTAAATCCATTTACGATAGCCAAAATAAACACTAAAAATACCGATATGTTTTTAATATAATTCATTATTCTGTTATTTCAATCTCAATATCCTCTTCATCTTGACTGTCCTTAGATTCTTCTGCCGCAATTATTGCATCAAGTTTAGACTGAGCAATCGTTTTTATCGCGTCATCATTGTTTTTGTAATAATCGATTACACTTTGCAGTGTAGCTTTTGCTTGGAAATTATCTTCTAACTTCACATACGAGTCAGCTAATAAAATATATCCTTTTGCCAACCAATAATCGTAGGAAGGCTTTTGTTTTAAGTAACTAAAAATTTCTGCTTCGGCTTGTTTATATTCTCCAGCTTTGTATGTTATTTCACACAGTTTATATCCAGCTTCTGCTTTGTCGATATCAGTAGATAGATTGACGACCTTTTTGTAGACAGTTTCTGCTTTGGCATTGTTTCCCAGTTCATAATTAGAATTGGCATTTATCATTAACGCTTCTTCTTTTTGTCCATTAGATAATTGCTCATCCATCAATACTTTCTCAGCATAAGTGGAAGCTTTTGCATAACTATTCATCTTGTAATGGGTTAGCATAAGTCCCCTGTTCATTACGGGAATTTTCAATTCATCCGTATTAATCAGTTCTAATTGAGAATATAAAGCATTTGCTTTTTCATTTTCTTTCAGTCTGTAATTGATGTTAGCAGCATGGAAAAGTGCTTCTACCATATGCTTTTCATTTTTCTCAATTACTTTGTTGTAATTGAATAAAGCTGTTTCGTATTCTTTCTCCAAATAGTTACATTCTGCAATGAAGAAATGAGCCGGAACATAATTTTTTGGATTTTCTATTTTCTCTAAATAAGCATTAAATCCACTTTTTGCATTGTTGCAATCTCCACTTAGGTAAGCTTGATTCGCAGGATACCATAAAGTAGAATCCAGTTTAGACTGAGAATATTTTATTCCTAAAGAAGTTAATAAATCTGGAAATTGAGCAATTTTATTTTGTGCTAAATAAGATTTTTCCAATTCGTTTATTGCCGCTTCCCCTTCTTGTGATTTTGGGTATTTTTTCACCAAATCCACAAAGCTTATTTCAGCCAAGTTAAAGTTTTTATCCCTAAGGTGAATTCCTCCAATCTGTAACCTAGATTTTCTTTCTTGGTAAGTTCCTTCTTGGCTTGTTACAATAGTTTCGTACAAGGCAAGTGCTTTCACATTCTTGTTTTGAATACGATAATTGTTTGCCAACTCAAATGCTGTATTTGTAGAGTATTTAGATCTAGGGTACTTTATAAGCAAAAGATTAAGCAACCTTTCTTTTTCTTCGTAATCTTTATTGTATCCACTACTCACGGATTTTTGATACAAAGCATAATCCACATTTCTTTGGTCCAAATCAATCGCATTTTGGTAATATTTTACCGCTTCATCATCATTTTTTAATAGAAAATAAGAATCCCCCAACCTTAAATTAGCATCACTTTTCTTTGCTAGATCGGTAGATGATTTGATGTAATTTCTAAAAGCAGTGATACTTTTGGTGTAATCTTTTTGTTCAAAATATGCATAACCTACATTGTATTCTACCAATTTTGCAAGAGGAGAATTTACAGCTCCAGGTAAAGATTTAAAACTTTCATAACCTGCAATAGCTTCTTTGTATTTCCTTTGCTTGTAGTTTGCTTCAGCAACCCAAAATTTACTCTTAGAAGTAAGCTTAGTATTCACAGGATAAATAGTTACATCCTTGTAATACTTAATTGCTTGTTTGTAATCGTGTTTATAATACAATTCGGTAGCTCTGTTGTAACTTAATTTTTGGTGAGCTTCTTTTATTTTGTAGTTTTTATCTGCAATTTTATTGATAGAGTTAAGAGCAGCCTTGTAGTTCTTTGTTGTAGTGTATACGTCTAATAAATATTCATAGACTTCCTCCTTTTTTGTAGAAGTAGGGTATTCGTCTAAGAATTTATGAAATATCTCGGTAGCTTCATCATAGGGGTTGTAGCTTAGTTCATAAGTTGTTTTTGCATAACCAAACAAAGCATCTTCTCTCAGTCTTTTATCAAAATCTAGTTCATAAGCTCTTTTAAAAGCAGCTTTTGCAAATTGTTTTTTATCAGATTTGATGTAGCATTCTGCCAATATAAAATTACAAACTTGTGCTCGTTCTGTTTTCTTTGCGGCAACTCTTCCCAAGTATTTTATGGCCTTTTTATACTCTTCGTTTTTGTAATAAGAATAGCCCAATTGGTAATAATCATCAATGGATTTTTTTGCCGTTTTACTAAAATACTCTTGTAGGTATGGAATTGCTTCTTTGTATTGTTTTGATTTGAAATAGGAAGAACCTAAAATTCCTTTTATCTCAGCCTCACGCTTTATTCCATCTCCCGATAAGGCAGTTGGAATGTAGGCTATTACTTCCTTGTATTTTTCTTGCTTGAATAATATTTGAGAAATGTAATACGGTACAATTGGAGCGAACCCAGGATTGTCTTTTATGTTGTTAAATCCTTCAAGAGCAGTTTGGTACTTTCCATCTTGATACGATAAATGAGAATAATAGTATTGAGTAGGTGCATAGTAATCCGATTCTTTTCTGTCTTTTATTTCATAAAATACTTGCTTTGCTTTAGCAAACTCATCTCGGTTGAAATAACAATAACCCAACTTGAAAAAATATTCTGTTTTCTCATCTTCGGTCAAATCGTATTTATCCACTTTTTCATACCATTCAATTGCACTTTTGAATCTTTTCTTTCTGTAGAAATCATTTCCTAATAGATTGAAAATTTTCTTTGTTTTTGGCGAATCAGGATGCTTGATAGCAAACTCTGACAAGAGAAACTGTGCATTTTTATGAAATAACTCCAAGGCACAAATTGCATGAAGATATTCAGCATCTATTTGTATTTCATCTTGCGAATCTTCAATAGAATTAATAGTTTCTTCAAACTTTTTTTGTGCTGCACCAAAGGCATCTTTGTCGTACAAGTCTAATCCATCTCGGTAATTTTTGTATTTATCTTTATAAATACCTGTGAATTGTGAGAAAGAAAAATTGTGTAAAACAACTACACCTAAAACTATTGCTATGTAACGAATTATTCTCATTATGTTAAGTTTCCTTTATTTTTTTTGAGGAGTTTTAATCAATACTTCATCAATCATTCCGTAGTCTTTTGCTTCACCCGAAGTCATCCAGTAATCTCTATCACTGTCTGCCCATACTTTATCGTAATCTTGCTTAGAGTGGTCTGCAATAATTGTGTATAATTCTTTCTTAAGTTTTTGAATCTCTTTCAAAGTAATTTCCATATCACTTGCTTGCCCTTGAGCTCCACCAAGAGGTTGGTGAATCATAACTCTTGAGTGTTTCAAAGCAGTTCTTTTACCCTCTGCTCCTGCACACAATAATACGGCTCCCATAGAAGCTGCCATTCCTGTACAAATTGTTGCTACATCTGGCTGAATGTATTGCATGGTGTCATAAATCCCTAACCCTGCATACACAGAACCTCCAGGAGAGTTGATGTAAATTTGAATGTCCTTTTTAGGGTCAACTGAAGCTAAAAACAACAATTGCGCCTGAATAATATTTGCAACTTGGTCGTTAATTCCCGTTCCCATAAAAATAATTCTGTCCATCATTAATCTAGAGAACACATCCATTTGTGCTACATTTAATTGTCTTTCTTCAATAATGTAAGGAGTTACAGAAGATTCTACATAGCTATTAAGATGCATGCTGCTAATCCCTGCGTGTTTTGTTGCGTATTTTTCAAATTCTTTTGAGTCAAACATGTTTTTTATATTTTTTAAGTAGTTAGTTTTTAATTTGTAATTGAAGATTGAATAGTAAACAGTAAAGACAATCTTAAGGTCCGAAAATAATTAAAATAGTTGCCATTTTCGTCATATTTCGATGGAGTAATAAACCTTTTGTTGTTTATAACGTCTAATTATAAAAATCATTTTGTAGCTAGATGATTTTTATAAAAAAACATAAAGCAATAAAAATAGTAAAAAACGTGTGGTTTTTCTAAAAAAAAGGTATCTTTGCATCCGATATTTTTGAAATATTAAGCGGGCGTGGCGGAATTGGTAGACGCGCTAGACTTAGGATCTAGTGCCGCAAGGTGTGAGAGTTCGAGTCTCTCCGCCCGCACAAAAAACAAGGCGTAAGAATATTTCTTATGCCTTTTTTGTATAGCATATTTTCAAAATAATTTTATTTTTAAAATTCAATATTATGAATATTACAGACGAAAAAATTGATGATTTAAATGCAGTTATCAAAATCAAATTGACTCCAGAAGATTACATGGGGAAGTATGAGGCTAAATTAAAAGAGGCAAGAAAGCAATCTACTGAAGCAGGATTTAGACCGGGAAAAGTTCCTATGGGAATGATTAAGAAGAAATTTGGTCAATCTATCCTTGCAGATGAATTGAACGGTATGATTAATGAAACTTTATACAAGCACATTCAGGAAAAAGGATTGAATGTATTAGGTAATCCCTTACCTTCTGAGGAGCACACTACTTTTGAGAAATGGGAAGCAGGAAGTGATTTCGAATTTGGATACAAAATAGGATTGGCTCCAGAATTTACGGTTAAACTTTCTTCTAAGGATAAAGTAGTCTTTCATAAAATAAAAGTTGACAGTGAAATTATCGACAAGCAAATAGAAGATTTTGCTAAGAGATATGGTCAAATGAAAGCTGCAGATGTTGCTGAAAAAGACGACATGGTTTTTGGAGAATTTGTACAAAAAGAGGGAGACATTACAGCTAAGTCTACTGTTTCTATTCCATTGATTGATGATGCTAAGATTCAAAAGAAATTTATTGGATTAAAAGCAGGAGATAAGATTGTGATAGACCCAAAGACAGTTTCTAAAGGAGATGCTGATATGGCAGCAATGCTTCACATCAAAAAAGAAGAATTGAATACTGCAACTGGAGATTTTGAATTTACAGTAGAAGAAATAAAAAGACTTGAAAAAGCACCAGTAGACCAAGAATTATTTGATAAGATTCATGGGAAAGATACCGTGAACACTGAAAAAGAATTCAGAGCTAAGATTGAAGAAGAAATGAGTGTTGCCTTTGTAAATGATAGCGAAAGATTGTTTCAAAAAGATTTGGCTGCTTATTTCGTAAAAAAATTAGCCATTAAATTACCGGACGAATTTCTTAAAAGTTGGATTCAACAATCTAATGAGAAAAATGCTTCAATGGAAGAGATTGAAGCTGAATACCCACAGTATTCTGATCAATTGAAATGGCAACTTATTGAGAACAAAATCATTCAAGAGAATGAAATAAAAGTAGAAATAGAAGAGGTGAAGGATTACGTGAAAGGAATGTTGGTGCAACAATATGCACAATATAATATGCCGACTCCGGATGATGCAGCTTTGGAAGAAAATGCTTTAGGTGTTCTTAAGAACCAAGAGGAAACAAAAAAGATTTTTGATTATTTATACAAAAATAAAGTTTCTGATTTTTTCAAAAACAGCATCAAGTTGCAAGATAAAGAAGTGAGCCAAGAAGATTTTATTAAATTATTCTACGCTTAAGAGTTTATTAGATTAAAATTTTAAATGTCTTTGAATTTCTTCAAAGGCATTTTTTTTTGCTTGGTTTATCTTGAGTGTTAGTAAGAGGTTTTTTGGCAATGCAAA
>Ga0307996_1000065_pt1 | contig 28788 bp, 22 predicted proteins | sample Davwhametageno35_FD_203143 | JGI IMG/M metagenome (GOLD analysis project Ga0307996, IMG submission 203143) | Marine microbial communities from Davis Island wharf, Antarctic Ocean - #35 | ecosystem: Environmental > Aquatic > Marine > Unclassified | place: Antarctic Ocean: Davis Island wharf...
AGGTTGATTTCTTATAATTGTAAAAATACCACTGGTTGGATTAGGGTAGAGTTTAAAATCATCTGAAGTTAATTCGCTTAAACCATTAGCTGCCCCCATACAAAATGTAAACGTTAAGCTATCACCATTCGCAGCATTAAACGAATTCGTATTTTCTACTACTAAAGTGTCGCCAGTTGCATCTTCAAGTAGATACATGCTTCCATTTCCGTAAGCGCAACAGTATCCATCTCCATAAGCATCTTTCAGTACAAATGTAAAACATCTATTGTAGAGGCATAAATTCTCGTTTATTGTTTCTCCTCCAGACACATTGGAATAGCCATTTCTTGTTGCTATGGTTTTACCTGTTAAGTTATCTTTTATATACCAACTTGTTTCAGATCCGTAATCATCTGTATTAAGTGTTAATGAAGCAAATAATGGAGATTCGTTTGAATTAAAATTGATTGAAGCATCATTATTTAGAGGGCTCTCATCTGCTGTAGCATTAGGGTTGGTTAAGCTAACCGTAAATGTATGTAGACCATTAGGAATGTAGCTGGTTGGCAAGTTAATAATGTCAATCCCGTAAGAGGGTAAATTTCCTGTCCAGTTAATAGTGTTCAGACCACCTCCATCTAATTCATAGTTAATAGCTAAAATTGACAGGTTAGCTGTTCCGTTGTTTCGTATTGAAATGATTGGAGAGATAGAATCGCCACAAATAAAATTTTCAATTCTAGAAACATTAAGAAGTCCTACATCATTAGTAAGGTTAGGTCCGTTTGGATCAAAACCATCAAGAACTGAATCTCCAGTATTGGTTGGGTCTAGCCAAAATTTTAATTGACTATTACTCGCAGGGGCTGTGTCCCAAGAATAAGAGAATTTACCATAATAATCTTGGGCATCATTTCCGCAAGCAGCGGCTCCTCCATGAAGTTGACCTACAATTCTGTGGTTTTGATCAAATAAAGGAGATCCTGAAGAGCCACCTTGGGTAGTTCCAGAATTCCAATCCAAGACTTCCCAGTGGTCATTCCCAGTAGAGTAGTATCCAGATTCTATTAAAGGATCAGTATCATGAGATATTTTTTTAACATCTAGCCTGGGATGGTGTATTCCTGTAGCACTTGTCGGTACAGTATTTACATTTGACCAACCAGAGTAAAAAACATTGTAACTCGGAGGAGGTAAAGTTGATAATTCAACTAAAAAAAAGTCTGAAGGGCTTCCACTTGCTCTAATTGTACAACCGCTAATTGTTTGTGAAGTAAATCCATCTGTATTTGTAGCGCAAGTAGGAGATTGGTAATTAAACATGAAAATGTTATTAATTGAAGGGCCACAATGGTTAGCAGTTAAAACGAACGGAGTACCATCGTTCGATGTATTATTAACCAATGCACCAGAACAAAATCGTGAGTTACCTGAAGTTAATAACATTACAGAAGAACGAATCTCATTACCCCAATCTGTTGTGTCACAAATAGCATTAATGTTACAAGTACCAGAATCATCAAAACCTTTTAAGTGGTTAAATAAATCTCTATAGCCATGTACTATAGATGATATCTCAATAATTCCTTGTCCTTGAGCTGAGAGTGGTTCATAATATTCTAAAATAGCATTATCTCCTATAAGTAACGAAGTAGAAAATTCTGAATTAACTTTATTGTTAAAATGAGTAAAAGACCCAAGCACTTGATTCTTATTGTGGACAAAAAAAGTTGCTCCAACGGGTAATTTAAAATTGCTATAATTTAAATTGACGGTCTTTGCGTTAGGTGATTTTATTTCAAGTCTCCAAACTTTATCTCCGTTGCTTAATTTTGTCCATAAGCCTGAATTGGATAGGTTTAAATTGACAAACTGTTCAATACCAAATCGCCAAGCAATATCTTTATCTTGATCCGTAACTTTATCTTCATTAACATAAGGTAAAATGTTTAATGGGGGAGTAGTATGGACTGGCGCCATTCCTAAGTTTTTATTAAAACTAAGAGGGTTTCCTCCATGACTTATTTGTGCAAAACTGCTTAAAGAAAAAAGAATGGTTGTAATAAGTAAAATTTTTTTCTGTATTGAGCGAAGTCGAAGTGTCATAGAATGATCAGTTATAGAAGGTAAAGGTATTGAAAAATGTTTTTTTATTAATAGTCACTCCATTAAAGGTTGTTATCGAATGTTTAACCTATAATTTTTCTCCACAATATTTACAGTGTACGGAATCATCATCATGTCCTTCTAACGAGCAACTTGAACATGCCTGTGTGTTTGTTTTTAAATCGGATTTAGATAACTCAGCTCCAACAATACCAGTTGGAACAGCAATAATTGCGTAACCAATAATCATAATAAAAGAGGCAAGGGTTTGTCCTAATACGGTTTGAGGAGTTATATCTCCGTAACCTACTGTGGTTAATGTAACAATTGCCCAATAAATACTTCTTGGAATGCTTGTAAAACCACTTTCGGGTGATTCTACAAGGTACATTACTGTACCTAAAATAAAAGTTAGGCTTAATACTGCGAATAAGAATACGACAATTTTAGCTCTACTTGCTTTTAACGCTTTTATTAATACATCAGCTTCGCCAATAAATTGAGCTAATTTTAATATTCTAAATACTCTTAAGAGTCTTATGCTTCTAATGATTGAAAGCGTATGAGTTCCAGAAATAAATATGCCTAAATAAGTTGGTATGATGGATACTAAATCAATAACGCCATAAAAGCTAAAAACATATTTTAGTGGTTTTTCAATAGCGGCTAATCTTGCAATATATTCAAGCGTAAATAAAACAGTAAAAACCCATTCTAATATTCTTAACTCTTTACCGTAATTAACTTCAATACTATTAACACTCTCTAGCATTACTGTGGTAACACTTAATAAAATTAAGACAAGCAAGATAATGTCAAACCATTTTCCGGCTCGTGTGTCTGCTTCAAAAATAACTTCATGTAATTTTTGTTTCCAGTGTGCTAGTTGTTCGTTTGTTTGTTTGCTCACAATTTATAATATATCTAAATTTCCTATTCCTTCTCTTAATACTTCAGGATCGTTATTAGTGCAATCAATAATTGTAGAAGCTTCATTATTTCCGAATCCACCATCAATAACTACATCAATTAATTTTTCATATTTTTCCTGAATTAATTCAGGATCTGTAATGTAATCTAAAATTTCATCATCATCGCGTACCGATGTCGAAATTAAGGGGTTTCCTAAATATTCAACGATACTTAGGGCAATATTGTTATCTGGCACTCTAATTCCAATTGTTTTCTTTTTAGATTTAAACAATTTAGGAACACTGTTGTTCGCATTTAAAATAAAGGTATAAGGACCTGGTAAAGCCCTTTTCATTAGTTTGTAAATATTATTACCAAACTGAATAGTGTAATCTGAAATATTACTTAGATCAGAACAAATTAAAGAGAAGTTGGACTTCTCTATTTTTACACCCTTAATTTGTGCCATTCGTTCAACTGCTTTACGATTATTTAAATCGCACGCCATTGAATAAACAGTATCAGTAGGGTAAATAATTACTCCCCCTTTTTTTAAAATAGAAATTACTTGATCTATTTTTCGTTTGTCAGGATTGTCAGGATGTATTTGAAGTAACATTAAGAATTTACTTTTTTATGATCAGCTAAAAATTGAGCTAAACCGCTATCTGTTAAAGGGTGTTTTAATAAGCCAACTATAGCACTTAATGGTCCTGTTATTACATCAGCACCAATTTCAGCACATTGTATAATGTGCATGGTATGGCGAACAGAGGCCGCTAATATTTGAGTTTCGTAAGCGTAGTTGTCATAAATTAATCGAATATCATCAATTAATTTCATCCCGTCAGTAGAGATGTCATCTAGTCTTCCAACAAATGGAGAAACATAAGTTGCTCCAGCTTTAGCGGCTAATAATGCTTGACCTGAAGAAAATATTAAGGTGCAATTGGTTCTAATTCCTTTAGTAGAGAAATATTTTATTGCTTTAATTCCATCTTTTATAGCAGGAACTTTAACCACAATTTGAGGGTGTAAAGCGGCTAGATATTCACCTTCTTTAATCATTCCTTCAAAATCAGTAGCAATAATTTCTGCGCTAACATCACCATCTACAATTTTGCAAATTGCTTTGTAATGATTAAAAACATTTTCATCACCACTAATTCCCTCTTTAGCCATTAAAGAGGGGTTCGTGGTTACTCCGTCCAAAATTCCTAAATCCTGAGCTTCTCTAATTTGCTCTAAATTTGCGGTGTCTATAAAAAAATTCATTACATTTAAAATTAAATTCCTTTCAAATATAGGAAACTCATTAAGATTCTGTTAAACAAATATTGAAAAGGAGAGGATGCTTCTCAATTTAATTAAATCTAAAATTTAGATAAAAGTACTGTTGAAATAGGTATTGTTGAAGAAAACGATTTGATTGTAGTTAGAAGCTAGAATTTAAAAAAATACATAAACAGCTAAACAGTAGTTGTTTGCCGTGTTGGTTTTAAGTAAAAGAGAAAAAAAGTGGGCAAGCTACTTATATCGCACCGCTACAACCTCTTATCCTTGCTCTGTTCCCAGCCTGGGGAAGTTCAGAAGGAGCTGATCGTATAAGACTTGCCCGCTGTAAAAGTAGAATTATCTTTTAGATATTTGCTAAACCATTGAAAAAAAATATTTTTTATTCAACAACTTCACTATCTTTGATGAAAATGAATCAAGAATTAGACATATCAATAGTTATTCCATTGCTAAATGAGGAGGAATCCTTAAAAGAATTAACAGATTGGATTGGGAAAGTGATGCACGATAATAACTTTAAATATGAAGTTATTTATGTTGATGATGGAAGTACAGATAGTTCTTGGCAAATTATTGAGGATTTAAAAACTCAAAATGCGAATATTAAAGGAATTAAGTTTAGAAGGAATTATGGTAAATCGGCAGGTTTAAACGTTGGTTTTGCAGCTGCTGAAGGTAAAGTTGTCTTTACTATGGATGCAGATTTACAAGATAGTCCTGAAGAGTTACCTGAGATGTATCGAATGGTAATGGAGGAAGGTTGGGATTTAGTTTCTGGTTGGAAAAAGAAGCGTTACGATCCATTAACCAAAACAATTCCTACTAAGCTATTTAATTACGCTACACGTAAAATGTCTGGAATTAATAATCTTCATGATTTTAACTGTGGGCTAAAGGCTTATCGAAAAAATGTTGTAAAAACTGTTGAGGTTTATGGTGAAATGCACCGTTATATACCTGTTTTGGCAAAATGGGCAGGTTTTTCTAAAATAACTGAAAAAGTAGTTAGTCACCAAGAGAGGAAATATGGTGTTACCAAGTTTGGATTAGAACGTTTTATTAATGGTTTTTTAGATTTACTATCAATTACCTTTATTTCTAAATTTGGTAAAAGACCAATGCACTTATTTGGTTCTTTGGGAACCGTAATGTTTTCTATAGGATTTTTAATTTCATTATGGTTAGGCGTAAATAAATTATTTATAGATACTGGAGCCAGATTAATTGCGGATAGAGCAGAGTTTTATTTAGCATTAACTTCAATGGTTATTGGATCATTGTTGTTTATAGCAGGGTTTTTAGGAGAGTTAATATCAAGGACGTCAACTACCAGAAATCAATATAACATCGAAAAAGAAATATAGATAATGGGTAAGAAGGCATTAATAATTGGAGTTTCGGGTCAAGATGGCGCTTACTTAAGTCAGCTATTATTGGGTAAAGGATACGCTGTTGTTGGAACTTCAAGAGATTCTGAATTAAATAATTTTTCAGGACTGCAAAGTTTAGGGATCAAAAAAGAAGTTGAATTAGAAACACTTGTTCCGAATGACTTTAGAAGCATGATGCAAGTCATCTCTAATCATAAGCCTGATGAAATATATTTTCTGTCAGGACAAAGCTCTGTTGGGTTATCTTTTAAATTACCTTTTGAGACAATGGAGAGTATTGTTGTCAGCCTTCAGAATTTACTTGAAGTTGTAAGAATGCTTTCATTAGATTGTAAAATATACAACGCTTGCTCAAGTGAGTGTTTTGGTGATAATGGAACTAATATGGTGACGGAATCATCTTCATTCAGTCCATTGAGTCCCTATGCAGTAGCTAAGTGCACATCATTTTGGCAAATCTCTACTTATAGAAAAGCTTATGATATGTTTGCTTGTTCAGGGATACTCTTTAATCATGAATCTCCATTAAGACATGAACGGTTTGTAACTCAAAAAATAATTTCATTTGTTAAGAATATTAAATTTTCAAACGCTAAAGAAAAATTGCATTTAGGAAATCTTGATGTAATTAGAGATTGGGGTTGGGCTCCAGAATATGTAGACGCAATGTATAGAATGTTGCAACAGGACGCTCCTAGTGACTATATTATTGCATCAGGTAAAAGTTATAGTTTACAAGATTTTGTAAAGTATTCTTTTGAGAAAAATGATTTGAACTGGAAAGATTATCTAGTGCAAGACGAACAATTTTTAAGACCTTCAGAGTTAAACTGTATTTATGCTGACCCAAGCAAAGCTGAAAAAGAATTAGGATGGAAAGCTGAGAATGATATGCGTAGAGTGATAGATAAAATGTTCGAATTATGAAAAGTGCTTATCTGTCTGTTTTTTATCCATATCGTGGAGGGATTTCACAGTACAATTCATTAATGTATGAAGCGTTAAAAACTAGAGGAGAGATTGAAGCGTATAATTTTAAAAGACAATACCCTCAAATATTATTTCCAGGATCCTCTCAATATGTTACAGAGAACGATAATTTAATAAAGACTCCTTCAAAAAGAATTTTAGACTCTATTAATCCGTTTTCATATTTTAAAACGGTTAAAACAATTAGAAAACAAGAGCCTGATCTCTTGTTAATGGGATATTGGATGCCATTTTTAGCTCCTTGCTTAGGTTTTGTAGCAAAACGATTAAGAAGAAAAGGAGTTAAAGTTGTTTCTGTTTTACACAATGTAAAACCTCATGAAAACCGTTTGGGCGATAAGAGTCTTACGCGTTATTTTTTAAAACAAAACGATGCATTTGTAGTCATGTCTAAAGCGGTAAGAGATGACTTGCTTTCCTTTATTCCTGACGCAAAATATATTCTTCACCCTTTTCCTATTTATAGCCAATTTGGAGATGCTATGGTTCAAACTGAGGCAAGGAAAAAATTAAACATTCCATTAGATAAAAAGGTCTTACTTTTTTTCGGATTAATAAGAAATTATAAAGGATTGGATTTAGTTATTGATGCGTTTGATAAATTGAGTGATGAGTATTACTTATTGATTGCAGGCGAGTCGTACGGTAAATTTGATAGCTATCAACAGCAGATAGATTCGAATAGCAATAAAGAACGAATTGCTCAACATATTAAGTACATAGCTGATGATGAGGTTTCTTGTTTTATTTCTGCTGCAGATTTGAATGTGCTACCATATAAAACGGCAACTCAAAGTGCAGTTGTAGCAATGGCTTATCAATTTGACTCACCTGTTTTAGTTACTGATGTTGGAGGACTAAAGGACATGGTAGAACCATATGGAACTGGTATTGTGGTTGATGCGCCAGAAGCAGGGTTAATATCAGAAGGAATAGAAACTTTCTTCAATGATGACATGAAAGCTAATTGCAAAAAAAGCATACAAAAATTCAAGGCAGATTATTCTTGGGATAATTTGGCAAAAGAGATTGGGAATTTATATAATACCTTGTAGTGTTGAAATGAAGAAGGTATTAATCATAACTTATTATTGGCCTCCAATGGGAGGTGGAGGAGTGCAGCGTTGGTTGAAAATGACCAAATATTTAAGAGCGTATGGTTGGGAACCAATAATTTGTACAACTAAAAATGGTGAAGCTTCTGTTTTAGATGAAGGAATGCTTAAAGAAATTCCTGATGGAATAGAAACGTTAAGAGTTCCAATTTGGGAGCCTTTTTCAATTTATAAAAGACTCACTAAAAAAAAGAAAGATGAAAAACTGGTTCTAGGAATGGATCAGAATTCAACAGGGAATTCTTTTATGCATAATCTTTCTGTTTGGGTTAGAGGAAACTTGTTTATCCCGGATGCTCGAAAATTTTGGATAAAACCTACTTCTAAATTTTTAATTAATTATTTAAAAGAAAACAAAGTTGATGCAATAATTTCAACAGGACCACCTCATTCTACTCATATGATAGCAATGAAAGTTGTTGCAAAAACAAAAATACCTTGGTTAAGTGATTTTCGTGATCCTTGGACTAATATTGATTTTTACCATAAGTTGAAATTGACAAAATGGGGAAATAGAAAGCATAAAAGAATGGAACAGCAAGTTCTGAAAAAAGCAAATCAAATAATTACGGTGAGTTGGAGTTGGGCGGAAGACTTCCATAGAATATCTGACCGAATGCCAATGGTTATTACAAATGGTTTTGATCCAGCTGATTTTTTAAATTTAGAAGATGTTATATTGGATGATAAATTTACAATAACACATGCGGGTTCATTAAATGAGGATAGGAATCCTTATTCGTTATGGCCTGTATTAAAAGAATTGTGTGAGGAGGAGGAGGGTTTTAGAGCGGATTTACAAATTAAATTTATTGGACAAGTTGCCTTAAAATCAGTTGAAGCAATTGATAAGAATGATCTGAATAGTAATTTCAATATGATTGATCATTTACCACATGAAAAAGTAATAACAGAAATAATAAAATCTCAAGTATTATTATTGCCATTAAATGATACGCCAAATATTGATGGAGTAGTTCCAGGGAAATTATACGAATATATTGGAGCCCAACGACCAATTTTATGTATAGGTAAATCTGATGGTGATGCAGCTAAAATATTGAATGAAACTGAAGCTGGAATTGTTTGTAATTTTAATGATACCAAATCATTAAAAAAAGGTGTAAAAGAATATTACCAGCACTATAAAAATAATTCTCTTACTGTTAATAGTAAGAATTATGAAAAGTATAGTCGAAGACTATTGGCTGGTCAAATATCTGAAGAGTTAAATAAGATCGTTATTTAATTTCTGTAATAGAAATTACTCTTTTATAATCTTCTTGGTAATTACTTCCACACTTTCTGTTTGGAGTTGTAAAAAGTAAATTCCTTTTGTGGTATTAATATCTAAACTAATAAAGTCAGTAGAAGGGTATTCTTTAGTAAAAATCACTTGACCTAAACCATTGGTTAAAGTTGCTTTTACATCGCTTAAAATGGCTCCTAATTCAATATTGATAGATTCTTTTGTTGGGTTTGGGTAAATAGACAGGATGGATAAATACTTTTGTTCTATTCCCACAGCACAAGGATTGTTTCAGTTTGTGTTAAATGAGGTTTGAGGGTCTATTAGAATCCCCAATGGAGCTGACCAAATTGGATTATCTACTTCGATATAAGTTAAGTTTGAATTGTCAGTAGCATCTAAATGTTCTATGTTAGAGTTCATTCCATTCTTGATGTTTAGACAAGTTAAATTGTTTTCTCTACAAACTAACAAGGTTAATAGAGGGTGCTGGCTTAAATCAATCTCCGAAAGCTGATTATTAAAACAAGTAACAGACCACATTAGTGCGTTTTGACTAAAATCTAAACTAGAAATTTGATTATAGTAAACGTCAAGTGAATTTAATAGTATGTTATTACTAATATCAAGAACAATTAATTGATTGTTGGCAGCATGAATACTTTCAATGTTTAGATTCAAGGAAACATCAATAGAGTTTATGAGATTATTTTGGCAACTAAATATTTTTAGTTGAGAGTTTTGAGAAATGTCAATATTTTGTAATAGATTCCATCCATAACCTAATGTTTCCAAATCAATATTTTGGATTACATCTAAATTTGTTAGTTGATTATTAAGACAAGCTAAGCTAGTTAAAGCAGTATTCTGAGAAATATTTAAACTGGATAGTTGATTTAGGCCACACTGTAAACTGATTAAAGATACGTTCTGTATAACATCTAAATTTGTTAATTGATTATTATAGCAATTCAAATAACTTAAATAAGTATTTTGAGCAAGATCTAAACTTGTGAGTTGATTCTAAGTACAAGACAACGAGTCTAAAGAAGTGAAATCTTCTATTCCTGTTAAATCACTTATGTTTTTATTGTTAGCTTCTAAAGAAGTAACAGTATTAATATTACTATTAAGAACAACTCCATCTTGTAATGTCGTATCCTAAACTTATTAGATCTTGCTCAAAATTTGGGTCTGGTATTCCTATTGTTTTTGCTGTCACTAAATTCATTGAGAAAATAATTGTTAAGAATGCGAGGATTTTTTTCATCATAAGACTTTATTTCTAAAATGTGAATATGAAAGTAGATATATCATAAATATAAATCAATAGTAAACTAATGAGTGGTCGGTTTTACTTTATAAACGGTCATAAAAAAAGCCACCCTTTTCAGGATGGCTTTGTATTGTTGTTATGTCATACCGATCATGTTTTGTGGAATTAGCAAAAGCTTCGAGGTATCTTTTTAGTTTAGATTTCTAATATCAAAAGATTCCTCTGTTCCGTTACACTCCAATCGGAATGACAATTTTTTAGTTCTTACTAGGTAAGAAAGAATAGTTCTTAGCATAGTTTAACATTTGTGTTTCAAAGTCATCTGGGTAAGTTACTTTAACATCAACCATTTTTCCTTTGTCATCATATTGAGGAACTAATGTTGGGTTAATAAATCCACTATAAGGAGCAACGTTTAATTTTGCAACTCTTTCCAATACTTCTGTATGGATAGCTTGATCAACTTGTACACCGTAATTTTCTACTAAGTCTTTACCAGCTTCGTAATCTCCTTCTGATTTAATTTTTTGGATCAATTGTAATAAGTCACCAAAGATCACTCTTAATTTATCGTAATCATTTACAACAAAATAAGTTTTACCATCTTTCATTTTCTTTTCAATTACATTATCAGCAGTACCTTGCTCCATTGCCCATGCTGCAACTAATTGTCTGTTTCTCATGTGTGCTTCTTCAATTACTGCTCCTGGCTCTAAACGTGTTAATTGTGTTAACATACCATTTCTAATGTAACCGTCATAAGCTGTTTTACCAACTTCTAAAGAAGGAATTAATCCCATCTCAACTAACTTGTTATCCATTAAGTAATAAAGGCCAACTAAATCAGCTCTAGCTTCTTCTAAAGTAGAAGAGTAGTTCTTTAATGTTTCTTTTGGCGTTCCAACACCTTCGTTAATTTGTCCTGAAGCATGTCCGATAACTTCATGTAAAGCAGTATGCATTTTGTCTCCAAGAGCACCATACTTTTCTTCCATTTCCATTTCCATATCAGTGTAACAGAATTCTTGTAACATTCCAGAACCTTTACCTTGACTATATGCATGGATGATAGAACCTAAACTAACAGATTTTGATCCGTGTTTTGATCTAATCCAGTTAGCGTTTGGTAAATTAACTCCAATTGGTGTAGATGGAGATGCATCACCAGCTTCACCAGCTACTTCAACAACTTTGTAAGTTACACCAACAACTTTTTTCTTTTTATGGTCATCCATAATTGTAGAGTTGTCTTCGAACCATTGTGCGTTATTTGCCACAACAGCCATTCTTTCAGATGCGTCAAAATCATTGATTTGAACAACAGTTTCGTAAGAACCTCTAAATCCTAATGGATCATTATAAACTTCAATAAAAGAGTTGATGTAATCAATATCTCCTTCAGTTGCACTAGCCCAAGCAACGTTGTACTTGTCCCAAGTATTTAAGTCTCCTGTTTGGTAATACTCAATTAATAATTTCAATGCATTTCCTTGTGCCTCGTTTTCAGAAACAGTTACTGCTTTTTCTAACCAACCAATTACTTGATCAATTGCAGCACCATACATTCCGCCTGATTTCCATACTTGCTCTTCTAAACCGTTTTCTCCTTTAACCAATTTAGAGTTTAGTCCAAAAGAAATAGGCTCAGGATTATTTTTGTCAGCCTTAGCAGCATAAAAATCTGTTACTTCTTGTTCTGTAACATCTGGTCCGTAAAAGTTAGATGCAGAAGCTAATAATAAATCTTTATTAGCATCTAAGCTTACTTTTTTATTGTCAATTTCTGGATTGAAAATCACTTCAAGAACTTCTTCAGATAATTCTGTTTTTGTATCAGCTAATAAAATTGCAAAATATTCTCTTGAGAAGTCTGGATTAAATTTATCCATAGAATAATGGTGGTGAATACCGTTAGCAAACCAAAGTCTTTTGGTGTAAACCATCAATTTAGTCCATTCATCAGTTGTTTTATCACCACTAAAATTAGTAATGATATTTTCTAACGCTCTCTTAATTGTTAAGTTGTGACGGTAATTTTGATCCCAAATAATTTCTTTACCAGCATAACCAGCTTGAGTAATGTAATACACTAACTCTTTTTGCTTTGCAGATAATTTATCCCATCCACTAATTTGGTATCTAAGCATTTTAATGTCTGAAAAACGCTCTGTTTTCCATCTAAATCCAGCTTCGTCAGTTTCAGTGTATTGCTCGGTATACCATGATTTATTATTTGATTCTTCTGTAATAGTTGCGGTTTCATCGCCTCCACAAGAAGCTAAAACAGTACTTGCAGCAATTGCCAATGTAAAGTATTTTGTAAATTTCATAAGTTGTTTTAATCTGGTTAGTTAATTACTAACAAATAAACTAAAATTTGCGGAATTTTCAACAATTATTTAGACTTGAATTTAACAATTGTCCTTTAGTCTTTAATTTTATCCGATTAGCACATGCTTATAATAAATGAATGTGTCTATTCGTTTAATAATCAATTTAATAGCTTAGGGATAATTATTGCTAAAGTCGTAAAGTTATTTACTAATTTTGTTATAAATTATGAGAAGTATATTTTTAGTAGTATTAATGTTATCTGGTTTGGCTGGTTTTTCTCAGAAAGAGAATAGCACAGACGCTAAAGGACAGAAACAAGGAGAGTGGAAGAAATACCATGAAAACGGAATGTTGCATTACGTTGGTAGTTTTAAAAATGATAAACCTGTAGGAGAGTTCAAGTATTACTATGACTCAGGGAATATTCAAAAAAAATTAAACCATAAGAAGGGTAAAAGTTATTTTATTGGATTTTTTAAAACAGGTGAAGTTGGATTTGTTGGAAAGTATGTTAATCAAAAAAGAGATAGTACTTGGAGTTTTTATGATGTAGATGGGTTTAAGAAATCTACAGAATATTATATTAATGGACTAAAAAATAGAGTTTCATATAACTACTATCCAAACGGAGAAATTGCAGAAGAAACAGGGTTTTTAAACGATTTTGAAAATGGGAAATGGATTAAGTACTTTGAAAACGGTAAAAAGAAAATGGAAGCTACTTATGAAAATGGAGGGCTAGAAGGGGAGGTAGTTTATTACGGAAATGGAGGAAGAAGAAGTGTAAGAGGTTTTTATTTTCATGGAACTCGGAATGGTGTTTGGCTATATTTTGATGCTGATGGGAATACAATAAAAAAGAAAGAAGTTTACGATAAAGGGAAGAGAATTGATAAGAATAAAGATGAGAATATTGAAACGGCTCCATTGAAGCCTATCTCAGAAGATTTTCTTAACCCAGATTTAATAATGCAACAAATGGGAGGAAACCATTGAGATGAGTAAAAAAGGAAAAGTTTTAGTAGCGATGAGTGGCGGAATAGATAGTTCGGTAGCAGCTATGCTATTGCATGATGAAGGATATGAAGTAATTGGTCTTACAATGAAAACTTGGGACTATGCATCATCTGGAGGAACTAGAAAAACAACAGGATGTTGTAGTTTGGATGATATTAATGATGCAAGAGCATTAGCCGTTGAAATGGGATTTCATCATATTATCTTAGATATAAGAGAAGAGTTTGGTGATGCTATTATTGACAATTTTGTGAATGAATATATTGCTGGAAGAACTCCAAATCCTTGTGTATTATGTAATACCCACATTAAATGGGATGCTTTATTAAGAAGAGCAGATCAATTAGGTTGTGAGTTTATTGCAACAGGACATTACGCAAAGGTTAGGCAAGTAAATGACCGTTATGTTATTTCTAAAGGATTGGATGAAAATAAAGATCAGTCATATGTTTTGTGGGGTTTAACTCAAGAGGCATTGGCAAGAACATTATTTCCTTTGGGCAGTTTCTCTAAACCAGATATTCGTAAAATGGCTGCTGATAGAGGGTATGAAGATTTATCTAAAAAAGGAGAAAGTTTTGAAATCTGTTTTGTGCCAGATAACGATTATAGAGGGTTCTTAAAGCGCAGAGTTAAAGGGCTGGAAGAACGTGTCGATGGAGGAGATTTTGTTGATATGGAAGGAACTGTAATTGGTAAACATAAAGGTTATCCATTTTATACAATCGGACAACGTAAAGGTTTAGTAATTGCTTTTGGAGATCCTCGTTATGTAATTAAAATTCTTCCTGAATCTAATATTGTTGTATTGGGTACTAAAGAAGATTTAAACCGTAAAGAAGTTTTAGTACGTGATTTAAACTTGATGAAGTTTAAAGAACTTCCAAAAGAAATGGAGGCTTTATCTAAAATCAGATATAAAGATAATGGTGCTGAAAGTACAATTGAACCACAGGATGATGGAAGATTGAAAATTTCATTTTACACAGAAGTGCAAGGAGTTGCTCCTGGTCAATCAGCTGTTTTTTATGATGGTGACGATTTAATTGGTGGTGGATTTATTGATAATTAGCAATCGTTTTCACTAAAATTTGTATTAATAATTTATGCAAAAAGCATTTTGGCTCATATTGGTTTTAATAGTCTTTATTTTCTCTTGTTCTAAAGATAAAGAAGAATATGTAGCACCATATTTAGGGTATGATTATGCTGGAGTAGAAGTTGGTAAATACGTTATTTATGATGTAGATTCTTTCTTCTATGATGATTTTAATGGTTTAATAGATAGTTCATTTTATCAAGTTAAAGAAGAGATTGATTCTAAGTTTATAGATTTAGAAGGAGATGAGGCTTTTAAAATTATCCGTTATCGAAAAGAAAGTGATACAGCGAGCTGGGTATTAATTGATGTATGGAGTAGTAAATTGGCTACTACTAATTTTCAGAAAGTAGAAGAGAATGTTCGGTTTCTAAAACTAATTTTCCCAATAAATTTAAATGATACTTGGAATGGGAATGCATTAAATAATGAGGATACACTTTTTTATAATTATGCTGCAGTTAATCAAGCGGAAACGATTGGAGGAAATGTCTTAAGCAATGTACTGACGGTTTTAAAGTTTGAAGAAATAAACTTAATAGAAGAAAAGGTGTACAAGGAAAAATACGCCAAAGGAATTGGGATGGTATATAAAAAAAGTGTTGATATAACAAAAGAATACAATTCTTTAACAGGTTTATTTGAGAGAAGTTTAGGCTTGGATGTCACAATGACTTTGTCTTCTTTTGGTAGTTGATTTTACCCAAGCTCTATTTTATTATTATTGACCACTCCATAAACCTTTCCCGTTAGCTCTTTCCCAATAAGCGGAGAGTTCTTAGCTTTAGAAAGAATAGCTTCTTTCGTTAAAGTAGATTTTTCATTAGGACTAAATAATGTTAAATTTGCTTTTTCATCTACCTTAATTGTTGGGTTTTCTAACCCTAAAATTGTTCGAGGAGCGTTGGTTATTTTTTCAATATGAGTCTCAATTGAGATCTTACCTTTGGTGTTTGTTGCAGCAAAAGAAGTCTGTAAATTAATCATCCCAAAAGCAGCATGGTCAAATTCACATTGCTTGTTTTCTATATCTTCTGGAGTATGGTCAGAACAAATCACATCAATTGTTCCATCGTTTACGCCATTAATTAAAGCTTTTACATCTGCTTTAGTTCTTAGTGGCGGAGTTACTTTGTAGTAGTTGTTAAAGTGTAATAGTTCCGTTTCGTCTAACAGTAAGTGGTAAGAATTGACATCTGCAGTAATATTTAATCCTTTTTTCTTTGCTTCCCTTATCAGTGTTACAGATTTTTCAGTACTAATATTAGAAAGGTGTATTCTTGAGTCGCAGTATTCTGCTAAATAAATATCTCTAATTACTATTAGCTCTTCAGCAAGTGCAGGAATACCTTTTAATCCTAATTCTGTACTAACTACCCCTTCGTTAATTTGACCGGCATAGCTTAATTCTTTGTCGTTCGGAAAATCAATTATTAGTCCGTTAAATGATTGGCTGTAAAGTAATGCTCTGTTAAGTAAACTAGAGTTTTTAACGCTCTTTTTATTGTCTGTAAAAGCAATTGCTCCAGCAGCGTGCATGTCATACATCTCAGCTATTTCTATCCCTTCACAATTGTGTGATAGGCTTCCTGCTGGAAGCGCATCAACTATGTTTCCTTTTGTTTTGTTGATGACATATTCTATCCCGCTTTTACATGAATTTGCAGGGGTTGTATCTGGCATAACCATAACTCCTGTAAAACCACCTTTTGCTGCGGCTTTTAATCCAGAGTTTAAATCTTCTTTGTATTCATGACCCGGATCACAAAAATTTGCTCGCATATCAAACCATCCTCCAGAAACATGGAGGTCATCAAAATTAATTTCTTTAACATTATTGGTGTTGGTTATGTTCTTATCAATTTCACTAATAAGTCCTTTTTCAATAAGAATGTCAACAGTTTTTCCGTTAAATTCAGAATTGCTGTCAATTACTTTTGCAGATTTAATTAAGACGTTCATTATTTAAAGATTTTTATTAAAACGGTTTCAGCTGCTAAAAAAAGCAAAGCTAAAATAATACAATATTTCCAATATTTTTTTCCGAGGGTGAATTCATTAAGTACAGTTTGTATTGTAGTCGAAGATAAATCAATGTACTGTGCATTAATTGAATTAGCGTTAATAATGTCATTTATATCAGTTGATGATAAATAACTTAATTCCGATTCTGATCTATTGTAATTGTATGCTAACCCAAGTTTTGTTTGATTATTCTCTAGTGTGTAATTATCAGCTAGCTCAATTCCTGAGTTAACATAAACTGTTGAGCCGCTATTTGTATTTCTAACCCGAGGAATAATATCTAGAGCGCTGTTTTTTATGTGATAAATGGTCTCTTTTTCATTTCTGTCAACATCAATAGTCGAGTTGTCTCCAATAATATGAAATAAGGGATAGTTCTTTTTACTGAGTAAAGCAATGTTATAAAGAGTCGGTACAAAAAGGGCATGATTACTAAAGTTGCTACTCTTTTTGTCTAATGAAACAGTACTTAAATAAATTGTTCCTTTCCCTACTTTGTATTCGGTTAAAAAAGGACTTCCATCTTTTAATGTTAAGATATCATTTTTAAAAGCAGTTCTTCCTTTTGAAATTAAGTAATGAGAAGAAACGATAGGTAAGTTTAAATTCCCTTTAGGTTTCTCGTCAAATACATTGTTAAAGATCGGGTGTGTTAAGTTGATCTCTTTTACCTTGTTGTTAGCGGTATCCAATTGCGTAAAATAGTTAACATTCAATAAGCCTAAAAATTCTCGATAGCTATCGTAATTAATAGTGTTGGAAGGGAAGATTAGAAGGTTTCCCCCATTGTCAATAAATAGTTTTAAACTGTTTGATAGTCCTGTAATCAAAGCATCAAGACTGTGCAGCACAACCAAGTTGCTTTTTTTTATTAATGAGTAATCGAGTTGGTTTGCATTGAAATTTGAGTAGTTAAAAACGCTATCCGTACTATAAATAGAGTTTAAAGAAACATCATTTTCTTGAGCTCCAATTCCTAGGATATTAATGCTTTCAGAAATAGTATAAGAAAAATAAAAGATGTCATCAGTAATAACTGGGTTATCAATAATTTCAATTTTCCCTTGTTGTATTCCATTCGTTTTGTTTCTGTAATTTAAGGTAAGATTAGTCTCATCATTTGCTTTTATAGTAAAACTCGTCGGAACTACATTTTGGTTATTGATAAACAGTTTTAAGGGAATGTTTTCTAAATCGTTTTCTGAATTGTTTTTAATTCGGATGTTCAATGCTTCATTTTGGTTGAGTAAATGGGTTGGTGAATTAAACCAACAGCTATCAATATATAAATTGTTTATTTCAGTTGCCTTAATTGGAATTATATAAGCGTTGATAAGCGTATCAGATTTAATTTTTGTTAGGTCTGCGGTAGATTTCTGAAAATCTGACAGCATGTAAAACGATTTGTTTTTAATATCGGAGGAGTTAATTGCGTCTCTGTTTCTAGAGTAGATAGTAGAAATGTTTCTAGAGCTTGAAGAAATGGTTAATTCCTCAATTCGATCAATTATTTCTTCGTTACTTAATAAACGTTGGTCGCCAGCATTAAAGTTGTTGGTCGTTAAAATAAATTTATCTGTTGCTCTGTAAGAGTTTATAACTTCAATGGCTTTATTTTTTGCTTCATTTAATAGAGATCCATTTTTTCCTTTACTCTCCATACTAAAAGAGTTGTCAATATAAATGCCAACAACATTGTTTTGGTCAGTAATAGTGGTGTCTGAAACAGGAATAAATGGTTGCGCAAAAGCAAGTACTAAAAAAGCAATGGCTAAGATTCTGCTTAAGAGAATTAAAAGATGTTTTAATTGAGATTTTGATTGCGTTTCTTCTTGAACTTCCTTTAAAAATTCAACATTAGAAAAATAGATTTTCTTAAATTTCCGAAAATTAAATAAGTGAATAATGATTGGAATCGCTATTGCGAATAATGCGTATAAGAATTCTGGATATGCAAATTTCATTAAAGCCCAAAAATAGACAAAAAATCGTCATTGCGAAGAATGAAGCAATCTGATTTTTTGAGATAAGCTTATGTTGGCATTTTTTTAAGGTGTATTTTTTATTAATTGGTAAGTTTGTTGCTTACACAAGAGAATGAAAAAAGTAAGTCTAATATCAATGTATTTAATGTTTGGAATGGTTTCTACAACTTTTTCTCAATCATTTAATGCTGATTTTTTGTTTAAGCCAGGTATAACTTTGGGATCAGAATATTTGTTGCCTTCAGCAATAAATGATTCATCGGATTTTCAATTGTCAAAATACAATTTTCAGTTTAGTCAGCCACTTAAAACAAAGTTTGGAGCAGAAGGGTTAGATCTGAAAAACTTTAGTTTTAAAAAGCTAGATGTAAAAGCTAGTCAGTTTTTCTTAAATTATAATTTTAGTTTAATACAACCAACGATAACGGGCTATAATAAGTATGAAAATCTATATAAAGGAGGCTTTGGTTTTACGGCAATTACAGCAAGTTTTAAAAAAGGAATCTGGATGTATTCAGCTAATTTTTATGCAACAGAAAATAGCACAACGTTAACAAAAAGTTTTACGCCAAATTTTAGAGGATACATTGCAAATATTAAAACAAAAAATTTAAAAACGTTTTATATTTTTGGTGGAGGATTCTTAGTGCATCAAGGTCAATTTATTCCTTTTCCATTGTTAGGATTAAAAATAAAATCCTCAAAAAAGCTAAGAATTGAAATCATTCTTCCTGTTCACGTAAAGTTAAATTACCGAATTAATAAAAAAATAAACGTGGATGGTGTGGCACATTATAACGGAATTAATACTGTTTATAGAGTTGGTTCAACTTACAGCTCCACAGATCAAACGGTAAATGCTCGACAATTAAAAACTTACATGGCATTAAATGCTAAAGTTTCTAAACACCTTAAATTCAAAATAGAAGCTGGTTATGCTAGCTTTCAACGTTTATACACTTGGAATAATAAGGCTTCAAAATCAATTAATTCAGCTCCATATGTTGGAGTTTCAATTAATTATAATTTCGGGAAATCAGTTTTCGGAAATTTCATGAACCAAGCTGAATAGTCCCACACATTTATTACCTTTAAGCCTTCAATTTATTTAAGATATTTATATGAATAAAATACTTATTGCCAACAGAGGAGAGATTGCTTTGCGTGTGATGCTCACCGCTAGAGAAATGGGAGTTAAAACGGTTGCTATCTTTTCGGAAGCAGACCGTAATGCCCCATTTGTAAAGTATGCTGATGAAGCAGTTTGTGTTGGTCCTCCACCATCAAGTGAATCTTATTTACAAGTAGATAAAATAATTCAAGTTTGTAAAGAATTAAAAGTAGATGGATTACACCCTGGGTATGGTTTTTTATCAGAAAATGCTGATGCAGCTAGAAAGTTGACTGAAGCTGGAATTACTTTTATTGGACCCTCTCCAGAAGCAATGGAGTTAATGGGAGATAAATTGAAAGCTAAGGATACTGTAAAAAGTTATAATATCCCTATGGTTCCTGGAACTGACGAAGCTATTGATGATATTCCTGCGGCTAAAGAAATTGCTAAAGAAATTGGATTTCCTATTTTAATTAAAGCTGCTGCTGGTGGTGGTGGAAAAGGAATGCGTGTAGTTGAAAATGCTGATGAGTTTGAAGAACAAATGGATAGAGCAGTGAGTGAAGCTGTAAACTCTTTTGGTAACGGAGCTGTTTTTATTGAAAAATATGTTGGTTCTCCTCGTCATATCGAAATACAAATTATTGCAGATACACATGGTAACATCGTTTATTTGTTTGAGCGTGAATGTTCCATTCAAAGAAGACATCAAAAAGTAATTGAAGAAGCTCCTTCTATGGTTTTAACTCCAGAGTTAAGAGCAGCAATGGGTAAATGTGCTGTTGATGTTGCTCGTTCTTGTAATTATTACGGAGCAGGAACGGTAGAGTTTTTATTGGAGAACAATAAAGATTTTTATTTTTTAGAAATGAATACACGTTTACAGGTTGAACATCCGGTAACAGAAATGATTACGGGTCTTGATTTAGTAAAAGAACAAATAAATATAGCAAGAGGAGAAAAGTTAAGCTTTACGCAAGATGATGTTCAAATTAATGGACATTCTTTTGAGGTTAGAGTTTATGCTGAAGATCCAATGAATAATTTCTTGCCAGATATCGGAACATTAAACACGTATGTCCGTCCAGAAGGGATGGGGGTAAGAGTTGATGATGGTTTTGAAGAAGGAATGGCTATTCCGATTTATTATGATCCGATGATTTCTAAATTAATTACGCACGGAAAGGATAGAGAAGAAGCAAGACAAAGAATGATTAGAGCCATTGATGATTATCAAATTAGTGGATTAGAAACAACTTTGCCATTTTGTAAGTTTGCTATTCAGCACGAAGCTTTTGTTAGTGGAAATTTTGATACGCATTTTGTTACAAAACATTTTAGTCCAGAAAAATTACAAAATTCTGATCCTAAAGGAGCAGAAATTGCAGCACTTTTTGCAGCAAGATTATATGAGGATAGGTCAGCTAATAAAATTGTTGTAGAAGCTGATAAAAAAATTTCCAAGTGGAAAATAAATAGAATGTAAGATTCCCCTTTTGAAAGGGGAAAGTTTTGTCCAAAATGGAACACTGAGTTTATCGAAGTGTACATTTGGCAAAAAAATCGGGGTATGTTTTAGAGAAGATAAAGAAAAAATATGAGCAACATAGATTTTAAAATAGAAAACGGAGTAGGAATAATTACGCTAAATAGACCAGACAAGTTTAACAGTTTTGTGAGACAAATGGCATTTGATTTACAAGCTCGTTTAGATGAGTGTGAAGCAAATGCGACAGTTCGATCAATATATATAACTGGAACAGGCAAAGCATTTTGTGCTGGTCAAGATTTGGCAGAAGCGATTGATCCGGAGCAAACAGCTCTAGATAAAATTGTTGAAGAGCATTACAATCCAATTATTACACGCTTAAGAAATATTGAGAAACCAATTGTTTGTGGAGTAAATGGTGTTGCAGCAGGAGCCGGAGCAAATTTAGCATTAGCTTGTGATATTACAATTGCAGGAAATTCAGTCGCTTTTATTCAGGCATTTAGTAAAATTGGTTTAGTACCAGATAGTGGAGGAACATATTATTTACCTCGTTTAATCGGCATGCAAAAAGCTGCTGCTTTAATGTTTTTAGGAGATAAAGTAATGGCCGAAGAAGCTCTTGAAATGGGAATGATTTATAAAGCTGTTGCTGATGAGGATTTGCAAGAAGTAGCTTTAGGATTTGCTCTAAAGTTAGCTAAAATGCCAACTAAAGGAATCGGGTTAACAAAGAGGTTGTTAAACGAATCATTAAATAATGATTTGACGACTCAATTAGAAAGAGAAAAAGAAATTCAAACAGAAGCTGGTCAATCATATGATTACAAAGAGGGTGTAAGTGCATTCTTAGAAAAAAGAAAACCAGAATTTAAAGGAGAATAATAGATGAATAAACAAGCGATAGTAGGAGTTTTAGGGGCAGGATCTATGGGGTCTGGAATTGCACAAATTGCGGCAACGCAAGAGTATCAAGTAGTGCTGGTAGATTTAAATGATGCAGCTTTAGTGAAAGCTGAGGCGAGTTTAAATAAAATATTAGCACGTTTAGTTGAAAAAGAAAAAATTGATGAAGCGACTTCTAAAGGAATCATTGGTAGAATTAAATTTTCTAATACTATTAATGATTTTAGCAATTGTGGAATTATTATAGAAGCAATTATTGAAAACGTAAAAGTTAAACAACAAGTTTTTACTGAGTTAGAAAGTATTGTTTCTGATGCGTGTATTTTGGCAAGTAATACTTCGTCATTATCAATTGCTTCAATTGCATCTGCTTGTAAAAAATCAGATAGAGTAATTGGAATTCATTTTTTTAATCCAGCACCATTAATGCCGTTGGTAGAAATTATTCCTGCTGTTCAAACTTCTGAGGAAACTAAAAATACTGCTAGAGCTTTAATTGATTCTTGGAAAAAAGTAACTGTTTTAACAAAAGATACTCCAGGGTTTATTGTAAATAGAGTAGCTCGTCCGTTTTACGGAGAGGCACTTAAAATATATGAAGAGGGTATTGCAGATTTTGCTACAATTGATTGGGCAATGACTGAACTGGGAGGTTTTAGAATGGGGCCTTTTACCTTAATGGATTATATCGGTAATGATATTAATTATACGGTAACAGAAACCGTTTTTGCTGCTTTTTACAATGATCCGAGATATAGACCATCATTTACTCAAAAGAGGCATGCTGAAGCAGGTTGGTATGGAAGAAAAAACGGAAGAGGGTTTTTCGATTATACTGAGGGTGTTGTAAAGCCGGAACCTAATAAGGATGAAGAAATAGGTGGTGAAATTGTAAACAGAATAGTTGTTATGTTGATTAATGAAGCTGCAGATGCGTTGTTTTTGAATATCGCAACCAAAGAGGACATTGATTTAGCAATGACTAAAGGAGTTAATTATCCTGCAGGATTATTGGAGTGGGCAGATGCAATTGGATTAGAAGAAGTATTGTTGAGGTTAGAATTCTTACATGCAGAGTTTGGTGATGATAGATATCGCCCGAGTGTATTGTTAAGGAGGTTAGTTAGAGATGGTAAAACGTTTTATTAGATTATTCTAAAACAGAAAAGCCCGTTTAGAATTTTCTAAACGGGCTTTTTTATGAGCGATTTTTTTAGTTTTTAATAATCTTCTTAACAGTATAAGATCCTTCTCCAAATACTCTTACAAAGTAAATTCCGTTAGGTAAATCACTTAAGTCAAATGAGGTTTTAATTGTGTTGTTGGATGAAGTTGCAGATTCTGACATAAGTATTTCTCCAATTGTATTGTAAACTCCAACATTAACTGTTTCATTTTCAAAGCCACCTATGCTCACGTTAAATATATCATGACTTGGATTTGGAGATACAGTAACTTCTTGAAATTTGTTATACACATCAACATTAACTGGATAATCAATAGAAAAATAATGTTTTATAAAGCTTCCAAAGTTTGCATTAAATACTTTTGCCCATGGAGATGCAGGTGCAATGTACTGGAATCTTATGCTTCCATTACCATCATTGTTTGCAAAGAAGCTCAATCCATTTTCGCCACTGTCTATGAAATCTAAAACGTAGCATCCCTTTGGTAAATCAACTGTGTCTCTGTATGTTGTTGAGTTAGCCATTCCTGATCTTGACATCACAATATTTCCTTGATCATCTTTTATGGTGTATGAATTATCGGATGCTGCATTATTAGTTGTTATCTGAAGGTAGAATTTTCCAGTATAAATCTCTGGTTTTTCAAAAGTACTTGAGGCACTATTATTCTTTAAATATTCATCAATCCCTCCATTTGGTCCACTTACGCTAACTTCAAAAACATTGTTTGTAGAAGAAGTCGCCCAAAAAGATTGACTTAAAATAGGTAAGGTAACCTCTTCTTTTTCCATAAAGTCTAAACTGCCAGTCCAGTTATAAGATTCTGTAGCTCCACCTTCTACATTGTATGTAATAGTTAATGAAGTAAGTGTAGTAGCTCCTGTATTCTGAATAAAGATTTTTGGATCGGCACAAATTGGATTAACTCTTTTGTGATATTCCCAATCGTTTGGCGAAATAATTTCATCAACCCTTGCATCTAAACTGAAGTTGGTTCCACCATATGTAACAAGTTGAACACTCGTTCTGTAATTTCCTTCCATACCACCAGCTGTGGTTTCCATCCCGTAATTTAAAGAGATAGTTGTTCCTGGGATTACATAAGGTGTTAGTTCATGGTCATAAGTGTCTGTGAAAGTTCCTGGGCACCAACCGGCTCGATCGTAAATCCAAGTTCCACCTTGATCGATTACAGGGTTTTCTCCACAATCAGATTTCCAATTGTTCCATTGGAAACGCTGTGTTCCATCAATTTCTAAGTGGTGTAGTTTAGGACAAAATTCAGCACAGTTTTGAAATCCTCCAAACCAGTGTCCGCTAGTTCTAGTTTTAATTCTAAAAGAAGAAGCCATGGGGTCTAAATCAATGTCAACCGCTGGCATAGATATGTCATTCGCAATATTTGAATGTTGATAGTCACCAAGCCACACTTGTTCCATTTTAATAACGTCTCTTGGAGGGGTTCCTTTTATCATGATAAATTTAACATCGATTAATTCTTGTTGGTTTCCAGCAGAAATTTCAACAGTGTCATGTAGGAATCGTTGGTAATCTGTTACATCATAAATCCACTTAAACCCGTTAGACCCTAAATTTAATCCAATACCATAAGGAGTTACGTAGTTCTGTAATTGAAATGTTGTAGCACTATAGTTGTTTAAAAATTGGTTGGTGAAGGTTGTAAAAGTAGAATCAACTTTGTTTCCATATTGATTATAAGTATAAGTCCATCCTGCCTGCCATCCGAAAGTAGTGTCTATTTCGGTTAAAGTAATTCCGGTTGTGCTGGTATTAATGCTCGTGCCATATTGAATAATGCTCACTTGAGAATTTTCTATACTATCAGAAGTTAGTGTAGAGTCAACATGAGTCGTATAAACTCCTTGAGTAAATGTTAAGATTGGTCTTTCATTTGTGGTAGCAAGGTTTCTGTATAATTCGTTACCTTTTAAAGATTTCCATTGCGGTAAACCGATTAATGTGCCAATGTGTCCATTGCCAGTAGCATCTGTAGCTAAATTTCCAGTCAAATCATCAAATTTGTAATAAGCTTGAAGGTTTGAGTAGAATGGGTGTGTTGCATCAATATCTTTATTCATCCAATTTTGAATGTCAGTTTGACTTAATTCTTTATTCCAAATTTCAAAATTATTAATAGAACCATCATATCTCCCATAGTTTCCTGGACTTGCTTGGCCTGCTATTTTAAAATGTGTAATTCCAGCCATGGTTCTAGTTTTGCCTGTTCCACTGTGCCATAAAACACCGTTTAAATAAACTTTCATACTTCCAGTAGCCGTATTTTTGGTAAAGGCCCATTGGTTCCATTGACCTGCAAAATCAGAAAAATTTGCTGCTTGATCAATTCTGTCATTGCTACTCGTTCCTGAGTTTCCTGCGTCCCAATATACTCGACTGTTGCTCCAAGGTAAGTGTACATTTAAAACTCTATTGTTATTTGAATCTCTACCTTCAAAAGCATAACTGTTTTGAGGTTGGTTATTAGGGTCTCCAAATTGCCAAAAGGAAATAGTTACCTCATTATTGATATTTGCAAGAGCACTTGCTGGAATATTTACATAGTCACCCCATTCAAATTTTAAATAGCCATCTTCTTGCGTAGAATGAACGCCCATGTTCGAAGCTGTTGTTTCTCCATTCAAAACTGTTCCAGTTCCTGTCGAGGTGTTGTTAAAACTGAAATCAATCACAACATTTGAAGTTCCATCCCAATTGAATGGAGTACTTAAGTTAATACTGTCAATTCCTGTAGCAGTAAATTGAGTATTCATTAAATAAAGTTCAGTTAGGCCAGTATTTTCATATGAATATTCACTTAAAGTAGTAAGTGAAGAGTTCTTCATTTTTACAGATAGATAGTTCATATTACTTCCTAGTGCTGTGATATCAATTTTTAATTTACTTATATTTCCTGCTGTAAGACCAGACCCTAATAACTCAGTTGCTGTCCATAAGTATTGCGCTTTATTATTTGTATTAGAAGCATCAAATGTTTGTGTAGTTGAATTTGTTCCTGTCCCTACTGTGTTATTTGATTCTGATGTTACTCCATCATAAACGATAAAATATTGATTTTGCTCGTAATATGTATATGTTGGACTATTGGTGAAGTTAATAGTGTCTGGATAAGAACCATTTAATAAATACCTAGAAGATCCAACATTTTCGTGTTGGTACAGATTTGTGTAAGTAGTATAATCCCATTCACCACAAGAAAAATTATCTTGAGTCGTTGCAGCATCACACTTAAGTGTGTAATACATTAACACTTTTTCATAAGTAGTGTCTTGTGGAAAAATATACCAACCTCTTCGTTTGGTAATATCACTAAAATCTAAAGTTTGAACAATTGTTGTGTCTTGTGCTAGAACTAAGCTGCTGCAAAATACGAGTAGTAATATGTTTAGTAGTAATTTTCTCATGGTATATTTTCTGATTGAATAATAAATTTAAATCTAATTAATAGTAAAGATATTTAGTCTCTATTGCTTATTGAAATAAACAAAGGGTACATTATGTCTAAAGCTATTAATCTAGGTGTTAAATTATCAAATGTTTTTTAATTTAAGATTAATATATAGAGCGCTAATTTTCTTAAATTTGGATTTCTAAAGTTTATTGAATGAAGCCGAATAATCTCTCAAAAAAAATAGTCAAGACCATGTTCGATCGCGATGCCTTTAGTAAATGGTTGGGTATTGAAGTTGTTAAAGTAGAAAAAGGCTTTTGTGAACTAAATTTAATCGTAAGGGAGGAAATGACCAATGGGTTTAAAATTGCTCATGGCGGAATAACGTATAGTTTGGCGGATAGTGCTTTGGCATTTTCCTCAAATTCTCACGGTAGGAAAAGTGTTTCAGTAGAAACATCAATTTCACATATAAAACAATGTTTAGTTGGAGATGTAATTACTGCTAAAGCAATAGAAAAGTCCATATCACATAAGATTGCGATTTACGAAATAATAATTACTAATCAGAAAGAGGAGACTGTGGCTTTGTTTAAAGGGACAGTTTACAGAACGAGTAAAGATTGGATATAACAAAATATTAAAAAATCATGTATTTATTTTTTGACACAGAAACAACAGGATTACCTAAAAACTGGAAAGCTCCAGTTACTGATTTAGAGAATTGGCCTAGAATGATACAAATAGGTTGGACTTTGTGTAATGAAGAAGGGAAACGAGTTGATTTTGCTGAGTTTATTATTAAACCGAATAACTTTACAATTCCTGCAGAAGCATCAAATGTGCATGGGATTACAACAGAAAAAGCAATAGAAGAAGGAGTAGATTTAGACTTCGTTTTAAATAAATTTAATGAAATGGTGAATGAGTCTGGTTTTATAGTGGCTCACAACATTAGCTTTGATGAGAAAATTATTGGAGCAGAATTATTGAGAAGAAGTATTGAAAGTGATTTTGAAAGTAAACCTAAATTATGTACCATGAAGGCTTCTACAGATTACTGTAAAATTCCTGGACCTTTCGGTTATAAATGGCCTAAATTATCTGAGTTACACATTCAGTTGTTCGGACTCGATTTTGCTGGAGCACATGATGCTTTTGCAGATATAGAAGCTACAGAAAGATGTTTTTGGGAAATGAAAAGATTAGGATTAATTTAATGAGATTGGGTAGCTTTATAAAAGGGTGCAAAATATGAGGCGAGTGTTTGTCGAGTTTCAAGAGACATTAATAGAAAATAATAAAGACATATGAAAGAAGCATATATTATAGACGCAATAAGAACTCCAGTAGGAAGTTTTGGAGGAACATTATCAGCAGTAAGAGCGGATGATTTGGGAGCAATTCCTATTAGAGAATTACTAAGAAGAAACTCAAGTATAGTTCAAGAAGAAATTGAGGATGTATTATTCGGTTGTGCAAATCAGGCAGGAGAAGATAATAGAAATGTTGCTCGGATGAGTGGATTGCTAGCAGGTTTGCCTTGGAAAGTTGGTGGAGAAACAATTAATAGATTATGTGCTTCAGGTATGGCATCAGCGATTAACGCTTCAAGAGCGATAAAGTTGGGTGATGGAGATATTTATGTTACTGGTGGTGTAGAAAATATGTCAAGAGCTCCATACATTGTTTCAAAATCTGCTAAACCATTTGGTACGGATTCTAAAATGTATGATTCAAGTTTTGGATGGCGTTTTATCAATCCTAAGTTAGATGATTTATATGGGACTGAAGGGATGGGAGTGACAGCAGAAAATTTAGTTGCTCAGTACGGAATTAGTAGAGAAGATCAGGATCAGTTTGCTTATTGGAGTCAGATGAAAGC